>JAABUN010000321.1_pt1 | contig 125534 bp, 105 predicted proteins | sample 5559311 | NCBI WGS metagenome assembly JAABUN01 (sample SAMN10711877, study PRJNA513370) | rock metagenome | isolation source: Antarctica rocks | place: Antarctica: Victoria Land, Siegfried Peak sud | reverse complement strand
TAATCACACAATTATTAACCCACGTTCAATGCTATCCACATAGTGTGGGTAATATTCATCCGCTTTAAATTACTTCTACCCCTTAACAGTATTGTATTGTAGAGTTTACAGACAGACACTAATTAAGAGAGCCTGTAAAAAGGCTCTTTTTTTTGCTGATTATTTCAACTAATGTTTGTTCGCTAACCTGAATTTCGAGGTATAAAAAAAATATTAAAAAGTAACTAACAATTATTGCAGTGTTAGTTAGTTTTTATATCTTCGCGTTGGTTTTTCATAGGATATTGGATTTTAAAACGGGGCTGGATGTTCATCCGGGCCCCTTTTTTATTTAGGGTCGGTTTTAATAGCCTCATGAAAGTGGGAGAACACTAATTTAGCCTTCGATCTTCCGATTAAACCTGCTAATTCCTCCTCCGTTTTCAATTGAATATTTTTTACTGACCGAAATTCTTTTAATAAAAAATCGGCTGTTGATCTTCCAATGCCTTTTATATCTTCTAATTCATTTTTAAAAGTTCCCTTGCTGCGCTTTTGCCTGTGAAAACTAATTCCAAATCTGTGCACTTCATCACGTATTCTTCTGATGAGCTTGAGGTTTTCACTGTCCCAGGGAAGTTTGACAGATAGTTGGTCTCCTGAAAAAAATATTTCTTCTTCATTTTTAGCCAATCCGATAACGGTTACTTTTCCATTAAGGTTAAGTTCTGCTATGCTTTCCATTGCTGCATTTAACTGCCCTTTTCCGCCGTCAATAATAATTAACTTCGGCAGAGTTTGTTCTTCCTTCAATAACCTGCTATAACGCCTGTAAACCACTTCTTTCATTGTGGCGAAATCGTTTATACCTTCAACAGTTTTTACATTAAAATGCCTGTAATCTTTTTTACTGGGAACGCCGTCTTTAAAACACACCATTGCACTAACCGGATAGCTGCCCTGAAAATTGGAATTATCAAAGCATTCAATGTGAACCGGAAGCTCGTTCAATTGCAGATCTTGTTGCAACTGGTATAAAACCTGCCTTTTCTGTACATCCGTTTGTCCTTCTAATTGCAGCATCTTTTTCTTTCTTAGTTCCTCAGTAAAATAGTTTACATTTTTAATTGACAGATCCAACAATTTTTTTTTATCGCCACCTTTAGGTACAGTAACCGTTATTCCTTCAAGCTGAAAATCTACCTCAAACGGAACTATAATTTCGCTTGCCATGCTATTGAAAGTTTCCCTTATTTGAATGATGGCTAAAGGCAATACTTCTTCTTCCGTTTCTTCAAGTTTTGTTACAATCTGAACTGTATGAGTTTGGACAATGGTTCCATTATTAACCATGAGATAATTTACATAAGCAGTATCATTATCCTTTAAAATAGAAAATACATCAACATTAGAAAGATGCTTACTTACAACAACAGAACGTGCCTGGTAATTTTCAAGATGCTCTATTTTCTTCCTCATCAATTCAGCCTTTTCAAACTTCATTTCCATTGCATAATGCGCCATCTCTTGTTTAAAATGCTGCAATACCGCCTGCAGGTTACCTTTTAAAATATTTCGTACCTGTTGTAAAGCTTCGGCATAAGATTCTTCAGTTTGATTTGCTTCGCAAGGCCCCTTGCAATTGCCTAAATGATATTCGAGACATACTTTAAACTTTCCCTTCTGAATATTTGATTTAGTAAGGTTAAGCTTACAGGTTCGCAGCGCAACGTTTTGTTTTATAAACGTAAGGAGCTCACGAACTTTTGCAACCGACGTAAAAGGTCCAAGATATTCTGATCCATCATTAATTTTTGTTCTGGTAAGAAATACACGCGGAAATGGTTCCTTTTTTATTACGATGTAAGGAAAGCTTTTATCGTCTTTCAGATCAATATTAAACCTCGGTTTAAATTGTTTTATGAGCGAATTTTCGAGCAAAAAAGCATCTGCCTCACTATTGGTTATTGTGAACTCTACACGATTTATGCGTTGTACAAGTTCGTGTGTTTTATAGTTTGTAAAGGTCTTGGTAAAATAACTGCTTGTTCGCTTACGCAAATCCTTTGCTTTACCTACATATAATAATTCGTTTTGCGAATCGTAATATTTATAAATGCCGGGTTGGTGAGGAATTGTAGGTGCTAATTGTTGAAATTCTGTGGCGGTCATAGTGCTTGATCCTTAATCTTTTCGTTCCAAACTACAATGGTTTGCTGCGAATTTTCTTTTTTGTCCTTCGCTTGTACCAACCGGTTTATTTGAAAGTTTTCAGCAGCTTTCCAACTTAATTGTTCAATAACCGAGCTGTCGGGGTAATTAAAGAATTTACGGATAAAAATCCGTTTTACGGTTTGCCCGTCTTCCTGCAGCAAAATATCCATATTCTGGATTTCTAATTCTTTGTTAGGAGTAGTATATGATATAGTAAAAGTTTGCGTTGTTTGGTCGTGAAAAACGTTTTCGACATAATATTTTTTAAGAGCAGGTTTATTAATGTCTGTATTTAAAAATGGTTGAGCTAACTGTTCAAATAAAGGAGTATTAATAGGAACTGAATCTTTAATACCGTTCTTAATGTAAATTTTATAAATGTAATAAGGTGTTTTTTTTACGTCTTCTATCTGCTGTTGTATGTATTGAGGAATCTGAAAAAACTGAGTAGTATCTTCCGTGTGTGCAATTGGTTTTGAAGAACTTCCCTTTTGCTTACATCCAATGATTGCAAAAATCAATATAAGAAATGATAGACCCTTTTTCATTCTGCAAAAATAAGTTAACAGGATGAGCGTAAAAAAAGGAGGCTGTTAAATAACAACCTCCTCAACAGTAAATTTTATTAATGTTATAGAATAACTTTCGACACACCTAATTTCAATCCATAATCCATCAGATGCTCTCTAATAGGATATTTAGGAATGAATGTAGGTAAATGCTGGTAACGTAACTGCGGGCCTAATTGCCACTTATAATCACCCACCTTAAAGCTGATAAAGGTTTCGATACTACTGTTAATGTTCCAGCTATTAATCATGTTGCGGCTTTCGGCATAGTTTTTAAAATTAGCAGAAAGTAAGTAAGCATTTTTGTTTAAAAGATAGGTAGGTTGAATGCTGCCTGCTACGTTCCATTGTATTTTTTTGTTTCCGAGTATTTCCCATTCAAGACCAACGGGAACGGCAAGCTGAAAATACCTGTTAGACAACTGTGCAGAGGAATAACCGTTATTGGTACGGTAACCTGAAGTTGCATTTACAGTATCAACTCCTCTGCTACTTATTAGCGCAATACTTGTCGGCTCTCTGCCAATAATGCGGTATGCCTCAATATTGTATTGGCGCATATTAAATTGTAAACCCGATTTTATTCTGATTTTACCGGTTAAGTTATATAATATACTTACTCCGGCCTCAATACCTGTTCCCGGTTTATGGCGAACTACATTATTTACATCGGTTACATAGTTTAAAGCTACAGGGCCGCCCGCATTATCATTTTTGGCAAGCGCAGGATCTTCTGTAAGTTTTCTGTAGCTGATAGAAGGTGCGAGGTAAATAAGATAATTAAACTTATTTTTTACACTTTTGGTTTGCGTGGTTGTATATAATGAAATATCATCTTTATGATCCTTCAAAAAATCATCAACCATATTTTTATCATTAAATTCCAGTTTTGCGGGCTTGGTTTGTACAACCGCTTGCTTAGGTTTTAAAGTGCTGTCATTTTTAATTATGTGATCGGCGGACGATAGGGTCGGGCTTACATTATTTTCTTTAACTTCTTCTGTGGTAATCAGCAGAGAATTAGCAGGTTCTGCCTGAGCGATAGAACTTTGTGCGATAGAATGTTGATTAAGCAAACTTGATTTATTGGCAGAAACAGTTGCGATTGATCTCTCAAAAGTATGCAAGCCTTTTAGTTCATTCTTTTCTGCCGCGGTTGATTTATTTGTACTAACAGAACGTACATCATCATCTGCAATTGTATTACTTTTTGGTTCTGCAGCAGCAAGCCAGTTATTGTTTGTTGCAGAATATTGTTTTTTGGTATTATTCAGGAAGGGAGCAGAGTTGTCTTTAGAGGTAATGCGGTTATTATCTTCGCTTAATTTCTGTTTATTGTAAGCAGGCTGAACTGCAAAAATATTTGGCTTAGGCGAAAAGTGTACGCAAACAGCAACCGTTGCAATTAAAATAGCAAAAGCAGCAATCGTTAATGCAGGCCAGTTTTTGTCGCCATGCAGTTCTTTATCTATCTTCCTCCAAACTGCATCGGAAGGATACATCCGGTGGTTTTGAACCTGTTTCTGCAAAAACTCTTCAAAGTCGTCTTGGTGTAATTTGTCGTCCATCTTACTCAAATACTTTTTTGTCACTTCTTAATTCCGGCGAGCCAGCGGAACTGAGCTTTCGGTTTTTCGAGTATATTTTTCTTAATCAGCACATTCTCCAACATAGATTTTGCCCTCGTATATTGGCTTCGGCTGGTGCTTTCTTCAATATCCAGCATCGTTGCAATTTCACGATGACTGTACCCTTCAATTGCATACAGGTTTAAAACTGTTCGATAACCAACAGGTAATGATCGTATGCATTCGGCCACTTGTTTTGCCTGCATGATCGAAGGAATTGTTTCTTCTTTTACATGCACATAAGTAGCTTGTTCAAGGTCTATACTGTCATTAAACTTCTTATATTTTTTTAAGAAGTTAATACAGGTGTGTATAATAATTCTTCTGATCCATCCTTCAAAAGCCCCTTTGTTCTGGAAGGTGTGCATTTGGGTAAAAACTTTAATAAAAGCTTCCTGCAACATATCTTCCGCATCTTCTCTGCTTTGTGCGTACCTGTAGCAAACGGCCAGCATTTTAGGGCTGAACCGGTTAAACAATTCCCTTTGGGCAGAGGGATCATTTCCCAGGCATCCTTCAATAATATTATCTTCTGTCATGCAGGTAATTAAAATGATTACCCTAAAAATAGACAAATTATATGTGAAAATGCTGCATTCAGCTAAAAATATTTTTGGCTGCTCAGGCCATTAATATTTATACTTTTATGCTTCCGTCAATTATTACTTATATGAAATATATGAAAACGATTTTGGTTCCTACCGATTTTTCGGTTACGGCAAAAAATGCCGCCTTGTATGCTATAGAGCTCGCTAATCAATTAAATGCTGCTAAAATTATTTTGTACAATGCTTACCAGTCGCCCGTAGTTACAGAACCTACTATGCCGGTTATGCAAATGCTGGATATTGATACTTTAAAAAAGATAAGCGACGATGGAATGAAAGAATTCAAATCTTCGCTGCACCTTGAAAATACCAATATTGAAATAGAAGAAATAAATGAGTTTGCTGTACTGCCAAATTCGATAGGAGAAGTTTGCAGCCGTACCGGTGCCGACTTGATTATTATGGGAATAACAGGCGCAAGCAAATTTGAAGAAGTATTAATTGGCAGCACAGCCATAAGTGTGGTAAAGAACACTAAAGTACCTGTAATCATCATTCCTCCAAATGCTAAGTGTCATAAAATTGAACGGGTGATGCTGGCCTGCGATTATAAAAAAGTGGAGGAAACAACACCGCTTCAGCCAATAAAAAAATTGCTGGAAGCAACTAATGCAAAACTGTTTGTGCTTAATATAAATCAAAAGCAAAGTAACACAGGCAAAACTCAAAATGAGTTATTGCAATCAATGTTACAGAATTTTAATCCCGAATTCCATAATATAAATACCGAAGATTTTATTGGAGGCATTAATGATTTTGCAGAGACTAACAATATTGACATCACCATTACTATACCAAAAAAGCATGGATTATTTGAAGGCTTGTTTAAAGAAAGCCACACCAAGCAACTTGCCTTTCACAGCCATGTTCCTTTAATGTGTATTCATGAGGAGGATTTGTAAGAGGCAGGATGAAATCTTTCACCTGGTTATTTTTGTGATGCCCTATTTATTTCAGCTTCCCTTGATTTCGTAATGTGGCTAATAATTTAGGATTATTCCGTTGGTCGTCAATATTAATCTCGGCACCGGCATACCCGAGGTTCATAGTAATTTTGTTTTCAGTTACGGTATAGTACATTGTAATTGAATAGAGACAAGAGGAGCTTGAAATCCCTGTTTTGAGAATGCCATAATAAATAACTTGCTTATCAACAACTACTGCAAATGGTGTCCCTTCTGCCAATTTTCTTATTTTTTGTATAGAAATGTCTGTTAAAGCAAATTGATAATTCGCTTTTGAATATTCTAATATGTCTTGGTTTTTTACAAACGGCGTGTCTTGTATAACGGAAGCAGAACTATCTATCTGGCATTTCCCTGTTACCAATTGGACAGTTTTAGTAAATAAATTTCAACATTTTCCCCTGCTTGTACTTTTTCCTTTTTACATGAAAGACAAATTGCAGTTATTGTCAAAGTCAAAAGTAATAGTCGCATAGTTTTGTTTGTTTAAATGACAATTAAAAGATGAGGAACGTTGCACCATTCTTATAGCTGCCATCTCTCTCGATGCAATTCATTTACTTCTTTATCTCTATACCCGCATTCGTATTATTCCACAAAAACGAAATTAAGAAAGATACTTCCCAACAATCGGCACCCTCCGCCCAACTCCAAATGCCTTAGGGCTTACACGAATGATTGGGCAAAACTGGTTTCGTTTATACTCATTACTGTTTACCAATTTTAAAATACGGTCAACTAAAGCTGGTTCAACGCCTTGTGCTTTAATTTCATTTGGTCCCTGGCGGCGTTCTATATATTGGTATAAAACTTTATCAAGTACATCATACTCAGGTAAACTATCAGCATCTTTCTGGTCTGGTCTTAATTCGGCGCTTGGGGCTTTATAAATGATGTTGTTTGGAATAATTTCCGCATCACGGTTAATATACTCTGCAAGGGCATACACCTGTAATTTGTAGCAATCTCCCAGCACACCTATGCCGCCAGCCATATCGCCATACAAAGTTCCATAGCCTGTGGCAAGTTCACTTTTGTTAGATGTATTTAGCAGAATATATCCAAACTTGTTTGCAATTGCCATCAGCAGATTTCCTCTCGTGCGGCTTTGAATATTTTCTTCGGCAATGCTGAATGGAAGGTCTTTAAAGATGGGTTTTAAAGTAGAAAGAAATGCCTCATAAATATCTTTGATTTTAATGATGTCGTAAGGGTTTCCAAGATTTTCACTAAGCTTAACCGCATCGTTTACCGAATGGCTGGTACTGTAAGGAGAGGGCATTAATATGGCGCGAACATTTTCTTTACCCAAAGCATCGCAGGCAAGTGCAAGGGTAACTGCGCTGTCAATACCACCAGACGAACCAAGGATGGCTTTTGTAAAACCCATCTTTTGAAAATAGTCTCTTATACCATGTATTAAAGCTGTATAAATTCCTTTAATATTAAGTGCAGGATCGTAATTTAAAGGGTTGGGTTTTATGTGCGAAATGGGGCGGATGGTATCTCTTTCAGTCTCTTTAATGGTTCCATCGTCGTTAAGCGTAACTGCTTCCACAGCTTCTTCAAAAGAAGGAAAACATTTACAAAGGTTTCCTTCTTTATCAAAAACCAATGAGGCGCCGTCAAAAACAATTTCGGTTTGGCTGCCTACGGCATTGCAATAAAACATGGGTAACTTATACTTGAGCACATTAGCTTTTATAACCGATTTTCTTTCTTCTGCATGTATATAATCAAATGGCGATGCGCTAAGGTTTATCATCAAATCCGGCTTTTGCTCCATCAGCATATCCATTGGCGAAATACGGTACAAAGGATTATCATCAATGTTCCAAATGTCTTCGCAAATAGTTACTGCCAGCTTCTTTCCTTTAAATTCAACAACGTTCCAGTTGTAAGCTGGTTCAAAATAGCGGTATTCATCAAACACATCGTAAGTAGGCAACAAGGTTTTATGAACTTCGGCTTTTATATCTTTTTCGTACAAAAAAAACGCAGCATTAAACAAATCTTTTCCTTCAACAACAGGATTGCGTGCAGGCGAGCCAACCAATACACCAATGGTATCAGCATGTTGTTTTATCTCGTTAATGGATGCGTAACATTTATCAATAAAATCGTTGAACTCCACAAAGTCTCTTGCAGGGTAACCGCATACGCTCATCTCGCTAAAAACAATTAAGTCGGCGTGTTGTTGTTTAGCTTCTTCAATAGCTGCAATTATCTTTTGTGTATTCTTTTCAAAATTGCCGATATGATAGTTTTGTTGCGCCAGTACAATTTTCATATTCCAAATTTTAATTAAAATGATTTTACAATCAGCCCAAAGTTATTGCCTTAATGTAATTTGCCCTTAAAGTACTATTAATGAACAAAGTTTGTGTGTGTTTTTTTTTCATTCTGTTTTCAGTTTCGTGTAACAACAAAAAGATACCAGATGTATCGAACATAAAAATTGATCTTACAGTGCAAAGGTTTGAAAAAGATTTTTTTTCAATAGATACAACTAACATAGACCAGTCTCTTCAGCAGCTTAATAAAAAGTATCCCGGTTTTTTGCAGGATTTTGTTTTTAATATTCTTGCGCTGCCCACGCATCCTGATAGCGCTGTGGCAGTTCATCGTGATATAACTGCTTTCATCCGGTCTTATCAGCTGATAGAAGATTCTGCTGATAAAATTTTTGCTTCGATGGAACCCATCCAAAAAGAAGTAAAAAAAGGCTTGCAGTTTGTGAAGCATTATTTTCCTGCTTACCATGTTCCCAATAAGATTGTCACTTTTATTGGCCCAATTAATAGTTATGGTAATATTATTACAGCAGATGCGCTTGCTGTAGGCCTGCAATTGTACATGGGCAGTAATTATTCGTTATACCAAACCGAAGCGGGTCAGGAGTTGTACCCTGCATACATTTCGAGAAGGTTTAAGCCGGAATACATCCCGGTAAATTGTATAAAGAATATTGTGGACGATATGTATCCCGATAACAGTGCAGGACGACCGTTGATTGAACAAATGATAGAAGCTGGGAAAAGGCTTTACCTCCTCGACCGGTTAATGCCCGAAACTGCAGATACTTTAAAGACGGGTTATACCCAAAACCAATTAGAAGGTAGCCTGAAGAATGAAGAATTTATCTGGAGCTTTTTTGTACAGAATGATCTTTTATTTGTTACCGATCCCGCCCTTACTAAAGACTATATGAACGAGGCTCCTAACACTGCTGCATTAGGAACTGCTTCGCCGGGATTTATTGGTCAGTTTGTAGGTTGGCGTATTGTACAAAAGTGGATGGATAAAAACGAAAAAGTTACATTGGCAGAACTGATGCAAACTAATGCAAAGAAAATATTTACTGAGGCGAAGTATAAGCCGTGATAAGGTTAGGGCGTAAAGTGTAAGGTGTAAGGTTTGAGGCGTCTGGCATGGAAGGTGTAGGGCGTAAGGTTAAGGGTAGGGCGTCAGATATAAGGCTTATGCTTTAGAAGCTGAAAATGTCAAAAGAAATGTATCAAGTATCAGGGGGGAAGTTGTAAAAATTCACCCTACGCGTAAAAAACACTACACCATAAAAAACCCTAAACCCTAAACCTTACGCCCTACACCTTCCACCTGTTTTCTAATTCAACTTAAATGGCACCACCATTTCAAAAGCAGGAATGTTAACTTCAAATGTTTGCTTGTTGTTCTGGTTCTCCATTACATATTTTCCAAACATTTTGCCCATTTCGGTTCGCAGGTTACAGCCGCTTACATATTGAAATTGCTCGCCCGGCTTTAAAATGGGTTGCTGACCAACCACGCCTTCACCTTCCACTTCGCGGTATTCGCCGTTGCTGTCGAAAATATGCCAGTGTCTGCGATGTAGTTGAACAGGAAAGCTATTGTGATTTTCGATGGTTATGCGGTAAGCAAACATAAATTCATTATTTACAGGGTTGCTGTAATCCGGTTGATAATAAGTCTCGATGCTTACTTGTACGCCCTCCGAAAGTTTGGATATCATAGCCCGCAGGTTTTGGTAAAAGTAAAAAAATAAAAAATGATAATGTATTTATGCAAAGACTTTACCATCTTTTTCAGTTTTAGTGATTGTAAATACTATTGGCTTAATATAAGATAGCTGGAATTATTATTGATAGACTTTGTAAACAGAAGATAGTTAAGCCAACGGTAAAATCTCAATACTTACATTTGTAAACATAAAAGTAAAATTAATAACCATGACAAAAATTGCTGTAGCCAAAGGCGATGGAATTGGCCCGGAAATAATGCAGGCTGTCTTAAACATTTTCGATGCTGCCAAAGTACCGCTGCAATACGAATTTGTTGAAATGGGCAAATGGGTCTTCGACAAAGGATACAGCAATGGCATGACGCCCGATGCCCAAAAGACGATTGAAGAACTGGGCATTTTATTTAAAGGCCCCATGGAAACACCCAAAGGCAAAGGCGTTAAAAGCATTAATGTTACCGCCCGTAAAACATGGAATACCTATGCTAACAAAAGAGTGTTTCAAACCTTGCATGGTGTGGATACTGTTTTCAGTAAAGCCGGCATTCCTATAGATATAACGGTTGTACGCGAAAATATCGAAGACACTTATGGAGGCATCGAACACATGCTTACCCACGATGTTGCACTTAGCCGCCGCTTTATAACCAAACCGGGAAGCATGCAGGTGATTAAATATGCTTTTGAAATGGCTCGCAAGAAAGGCACAAAACGCATTACCTGCGGTCATAAAGCGAATATTATGAAACTGACCGATGGCTTGTTTTTAGAAACTTTTTATGAAGTTGCAAAAGAGTATTCCGATTTAAAAGCCGATGATATAATAGTAGATGACCTTTGTATGAAGCTGGTTACAAGGCCTGATAGTTTTGATGTAGTGGTATTAACCAATCTTCAGGGTGATATTGTATCCGACCTGTGTGCAGGTCTGGTTGGCGGATTAGGATTTGCACCGTCTGCAAACATTGGCGATCACATTGCTATTTTTGAAGCAGTTCATGGTACAGCACCCGATATTGCGGGCCGTAATATTGCCAACCCAACAGCTTTGTTGTTAAGTGGGTTCGCTATGCTTCGCCATCTTGGTTTTATGGAAAGTGCAGCCGTTATTGAAAATGCTTTGCTTTACACTTTAGAACAGGGTGTGCGCACCGGCGATTTCGGAGACCGTTCCCAACCTGCTTTAAACACTACTGAATTTTCTGATGCCATCATCAGCAATTTTGGAAAGCAGCCTGCAAATCACCCCCGGCCTTTATTGACTGATAAGGAAATTACACCTACCATTTTTAAACTGGAAGAAAACCCGATGATGGAAAACAGGGAAAATACCGAAGAAACCATTGTAGGTGTTGACATGTTTATTGAAAGCAACGAACAACCAACTGAAGTAGCCGAAAAATGTTTAAAGCATACGCTCAATCTTTTTAAGCTGGTTACTATAAGTAATCGCGGTACACAGATATGGCCTAAGGGCAGTATGTTCACCAATCTTGTAAACACTTATGCCTGCCGCTTCGAAAGCATAGGCGATGCATCTGTAACCCAAACTGATATTATCGAATTGTACAAAAGACTTTCCGGCGATTTTAAAATCTGCTCAACTGAATTACTGAATATGTGGGATGGCAAAAAAGCTTATTCGCTGGCTCAGGGGCAGTAGGAAAGTTTGTGGTTTGTAGTTTGTGGTTTGTAGTTTTGATTTGTTATTTGTGATTTGCTCAATGATAAGAAAGTTTTGTTGATTATAGTTTGTAGTTTTGATTTGTGATTTGTGATTTGTGATTTGCTTAATGATATTAGATATGCGTACATTTTTATTGATTGTTTTTTTATTTGTTATTACTGCTGCAAATGCACAAACATTTCTTCCCGGCAGTTTATATGATAATAGTTTCAGAAGTGGTTTTAGATCAAATGTTGGTTTAAAAGATAGTTCGGTGAATAAAAAATGGTGGGTAAGCAGGTACAGCAGTATTTCCACCAGCTTTGTAGGTTGGAAAGGCGGATATGCAACAGTAGTGGCTGCACCAATAGGCTTACAACTAAACAGAAGCCTTAATAATAATGTTTCAGCTTTTGCCGGTGTTTCTGTTGCTCCTGCATATATAAATTTCAGGCAGCGATTTATGAATGCCGACATTAGTAAGCTTAATCAAAATAATCCCTTTTATAAAGCGAACAATTTAAGTTTGTATTCGAGAGCTGAGGTTGGCTTAAGCTATACAAATGATGAACGCACCTTTCAAATTTCGGGAAGCATCGGAGTGGAGAGGAGTAATTTTCCTATGCCTGTGTATTCTCCTGTTTATAATAACAGAAGTACATTCAATCCTGTGTTTATTAAATAGGGGTTCGTAGGGTTCTCCGTAGAAAAGGAGTTTAAGATTTACACTTGTATATATCTGCATTACGTCGTTCTCTTAATAATTTCTTACCTTTTTTCATACTAAATATTTTTAAAAAGAATATCTTTAGTAAATGAAGAAACTTCTAACTCTTATTACTATTTTTTCTTGCATAAATGTTATTGCACAGGTTAAGTTTGAAAAGCTAACCCTTCAAAATGCAATTCAAAAAGCTGCTTCATCTGGTAAAATTGTATTTGCTCAATTTGTATCAGACAAATGCGATCAATGTAATATGGTGGCTGATAAATCTTTCGAAGATGCTGAACTGGCAAAAGTTATTGGTGAAAAATGTGTAGCGATTAAATCCGAGGTTAGCAATGCTGACAGGCAGGATTTTATTAATCGCTTCAATCCTACACAATCTATAGGAACTTTTTTCATTTCACCGGATGGCGAATTAATTCACCGATATACTTCAACAACTACCCGTGCTGCCGAATACGTTGCCCAAATTGACAAAGCATATAATAAGATTACAGAAGGTAAAGTAACATTGCGCGAGTTGAATGAAGAGTGGAATAATAATCCAAAGGATGTAGCAGCAATGGAAGCTAATTTAAACAAACGCACAAATCTTGGCCTGCCCACCGATAGTCTTCTTGAAATTTATATCAAGCGCCTTCCCGAAGACTCCTTAACTTCTGTTAGAGTATTAAATTTTATTGCGCAACAAGCTCCTTCCATCTTTTCAAAAGCCCATATTATTTTACATAAAGACCGGGATTTATTTTTGCAGGCATGGTATGCTATGCCTCTGCCAACCCGTATCAATATCAACAATAGGATTACTTACAAATCAATGCAAAAAGCTATAGCTGAAAAAAGCAGGAGCATGGCAAGTTCTGTAGCTGGTTTTACAGCAGGTACATATAATACCGATCCTGTGCAAGGCCCCAAAGCTTATGATAAGCAGATGCTGGATTATTATGTTGGTATTAAAGACACTTCAGCTTACCTGAAGCAGGCAGAGCTTTATTTTGACAAATATTATATGACCGTTCCTGTTGATAAAATTAAAGAACAAGACTCTCTACGAATAAAACAAATGCTTGCAAAAGCTCCGGCCGATACCATAAAAGATACTGGTAATCCTGCAAAATTTACAATTAGAAAGGGGGTAAGTTTCGCCCCCCAAACACAATTCTTTACCAGCGAGTTGAACCGTGGTGCGTGGCTGCTTTATACATCTGCATCAAATGAGAACTACTTAAAAAAAGCATTAGCGTGGGCAAAGCGTTCCCTCGATTTTTATGAATCTCCTGAAGCAATGGATACTTATGCAAGAATTTTATACAAAACCGGTAACAGCCCGGAGGCTATAAAATGGCAAAAGAGAGCCATTGAAATATATAAAGAACGTAAGTTTCCTGCAAAAGAATTTGAGCAGATATTAGCAAAAATGGAACGAGGCGAAAAGCAACTTGATGCTTATTAATTCTCTCCCTTTCAAGAGTGGTGGGGATTGCATTTTATATATAAAATAGTTTTTTGCCGTTCTGCAGTTTGCTGTACATTATAATTGTTTCAGCACAAAAGCAGCGTTAATTCCTCTATAATTGCCTAAACAATTAATAAGTAACGATTGTACTATAATTTTGCCATATATACTTACATCCATATAAACTAATCAAAAACAAATATTATGAGTTCATTTTTAGTTATTAAAAGAACAGCTTTACTTCTCATTCTTTCCCTGGTCGTTCTAATTTCAAAAGCACAAACAGGTACTGTTACAGGTACAGTACGCGATGAAATTGGCAATCCGCTTTCGGCAGCCTCTATAAGCGTTGGGGGCAGCGGAACAACAACGGACAATTCAGGCACATTCACCATTAGAGTAAGTGCAGGCACCCATCCTATCACCGCCAGTTATGTGGGTTTCGGTTCCGACAGGAAAACAGTAACAGTAAGAGCAGGCGAAACTGCTACTGTCAATTTCTCCTTAAGCAGCAGTGGTGCAACAAGCGAAGTAGTGGTAACAGGTTCAAGAGCTTTGCCGCGTACTCAATTAGAAACTCCGGTACCGGTTGATGTAATTGACCTTAAGAAAATTGCTGTAGATGCACCGCAGGTTTACATTAACCAAATACTGAATTATGTAGCCCCTTCCTTTAATTCCGGAACACAAACTGTGGCAGATGGAACAGATCATATTGATCCGGCTTCTTTAAGAGGTTTAGGGCCCGACCAGGTGTTAGTATTAATCAATGGAAAGCGCAGGCATAATACCGCGTTAGTAAATATCAACGGTACATTTGGTCGTGGTTCTGTAGGTACTGATTTGAATGCAATTCCTGTTTCAGCTATTGATAGAATTGAAATTCTTCGTGATGGAGCTTCGGCACAATATGGCAGTGATGCTATAGCGGGAGTAATTAACATCATAATGAAAAGCTCGGTAAATAAACTTACTTTTTCCACTACTGCCGGTGCTAACATGACCAAATTTTTAGGCAGTAATGTTACAGATGGTGAAACGGTACAAAATGCCATCAACTTTGGAATACCCATGGGACAAAGAGGCGGTTTCATCAACTTCTCCGGAACTTTCGATTACCGCAACTATACTAACCGCGCAGGCGATAGAACAGGAGTTATATACAGCCGTTATAACGGACGCAATGCTTCAGGTGCTATACAAACTATTGATCGTACAGATTCTTTTCTTACAGCTAATAATGTTACGAGGGCTGATTTTAAGCAAAGGGTAGGTCAATCGCGTTTGAGAAGTGGGCAGTTCATGTTCAATTCTAGTATTCCCATGGATGAGAACGGAACTGAATTTTATATGTTTGGAGGCATTGGTTATAGAAACGGGCAGGCAGCAGGCAACCGCCGTTTACCAAGTATTGCCAATAATATTCCTTCAATTTATCCTTTAGGTTTTCTGCCCGAGATTCATTCAGATATTTATGATCGCTCCCTTGCAGCAGGTATTCGTGGAAAATTAAAAGATTGGAATGTTGATTTTAGCAATACCTGGGGGCAGAACCAGTTTTTGTTTCGTGTAGTTAATTCTTTAAATGCCTCTATGGAAACAGCTTCGCCTACCCGGTTTAATTCAGGCGGTCCTGTATTTACGCAAAACACTACTAACCTCGATTTCACACGGAGTTTTGAAGGTTTAAGTGGAATAAACGTAGCATTTGGAGCCGAACACAGGTTTGAAAGATACCAGTTAATACCTGGTGAAGAAGCTTCTTATACAGATTATGGAAAAGCAAGGCAAGTTGGTACAGGCGCTAATGGACAACCAATATTAGTGCTTGATCCAAAAGGCCCGGTAAGTACAAAGTTTGGTGGAGCAGATAGTGTAACAAGAGGGGGCGGAGCCCAGGTATTTCCCGGTTATCGTCCTGAAAATGCAGTGAATGCAACAAGAAGCGCAATATCAGTTTACGGTGAAGGTCAGTTTGATTTATCTAAAGCATTTTTGGTAACACTTGCAGGTCGTTATGAAAATTATAATGATTTCGGTTCTACCTTAAATGGAAAGATAGCTGCGCGATATAAGATTGGAAATAATTTTGCTTTCAGGGCATCAGCAAGTACAGGTTTCAGAGCGCCATCTCTGCACCAACGTTATTTCTCTACAACCTCAACTTTATTTGTAAACGGAATTCCGTACGAAGTAGGTACTTTCCCTAATGATAGCCGTGCGGCACAATTGTTAGGCATACCCGAATTAAGACCTGAAAAATCTAAAAATGTAAGCTTCGGTTTTACCGGAAGCATAAGCAAATTAAAGGTTACAGTTGACGGTTATTATACTCGTATAAATGATCGTATAATTTACACAGATCTTTTCCAGGGAAGCAATACATCTACAGCTTCTGCTGCCGACCAGGAACTCTTCCGTTTGCTGGCAATAGCTAATGCCAACCGCGCTCAGTTTTTCGCAAATGCAATTAATACTGAAACTAAGGGTATTGATGTAGTATTAACTTACGGAACGCAATTAGGCAAAGGAAATTTACGAGCCGATGTAGCAGGAACATTAACAAAAACAACGAGGGTAGGACCAGTAATGGCTTCAGAAAAATTAGCCGGAAAAGAAAACATTTACTTTAGTGAAGCAAGCCGCATTTATTTAGAAAGTTCTGTACCCAGGGTAAAAGCAAATGCTACTTTAAGCTATAGTATTAAAAAATGGAATTTGTTTGTAAGAAGTGTTTACTTTGGTGCAGTAGATGAAGCAACAACAACTGTAGCTTACCTTCAAACATTCGATCCTCGAGTTGTTACTGATGTTTCTGTTGGATACAAAATTTCAAAAGAGTTACGGATTAGTGTTGGTTCAAATAATGTATTTGATGTTTATCCGGAAGCAGTTGCTGATCCGGGTAATACAGGAAGCAATCAATTTATTTACTCACGTCGCGCAACACAATTCGGTTACAATGGTCGTTATTTTTATGGAAGATTGGAACTGAATTTTTAAGTGAAAATTATTAGTATATTTTTAAACGATCATAGAGACATGGTCGTTTTTTTGTGTTGATTATAGAGAACCCTTAGGCAAATTTTAAATAAACAAGCAGTTATTAAAGCAACAGGAACTATAATTGAAGAAGGTTCAATTGACAGCAAATTAATTCCCTGCAATCTGCCAAAGGAGTTTATTCAAAATAACCTTCAAGTTTTTATTAGCGGAGACGTTAAATTAACGCTTCAGGAAGGACCGGGACCTTGTTGTACTGAAAGTCTTGTAATTACAAAAATTACAAGGTGACAAATAGAAATGTAAATTACCAGGCAAATTTAATAACATGTTCAGGAAAGCAAATAAAACTCTAAGTCTCCTGTTACCGTGGGCCATCCCTCATCTAATCAATGTAACAGATCCTGATGTTATAACCTTCTTCTCTTTGTATCGGTCTATCCCCTCAAACACCCAATAGTAAGTACCTACAGGCAGGTCTTTTCCTTTTAAAGTTCCGTCCCAATAATTATCTATAGTGATTGCCTCAAAAACAGGTTGTCCCCAACGGTTATAAATTCTTATGTTTTTTACAGTTACCTCTCCGGCAATGCTGATTTTAAAAAGATCATTTATTCCATCTCTGTTAGGCGAAAAAGCAGTGGGTGCAGTTATTTTAGGATCAGGAGGTGCATCTATAACAACAGTAACAGGCTGACTGACGGAGCATCCATATTCGTTGGTTGCTTTAATATAATAGGTGCCGTTAAAATCAATAGAATTGGGATGAGACAGAAGTAGGGTAGTTTGCTCATTTTTCCAAAAAGAATAATTTAAACTGCCTCTCGGCGTTACAGCCGAAGTTAGATCGGCAGTTGCGGGATAGGTAACAACTAATGGATTGGTAACTGAAAAAACCGGGAAAGCGTTAACAGTAGCTTGCACAGGCTTAACAGACGAACACCCTAAAGAGGTAGTTCCTTTTATATAATAATTACCGCTGCTGGTAACTGCATCAGGCGTTGGCAAGCTAACTGAAGCAGCCGAATCAAGCCAGTAAGAATAGGTTAAGCCCGCATCGCTTCCTCTGGTTACAGTTGCTGCTTTAATGTCAACTTGTCCACATGCAGTTGGATTATTAATTGACAAACGGGGAATAGTGCCGATGGTAGCGTTTACCGGTACAGTTTTATAGCAGCCTCCCGCAAAAGTTCCTTTAATGTAATAGGTTCCGTTTGCAGATACCGCATCGGGATTAGGCAAAGCGATTGTGGCAGCAGCGTCTTTCCAATAAGTATAAGTTAAACCGGCCTCGCTGCCTTGTGTTATAGAGGGTGATGTTAAGTCTATAGTATTTGGAGTGCATGCAGGTTCAGGGTTTTTGACCACTATTTTAGGAGGATCTTTAATAATAACTTTAACCGGCTTCATATCGTTACACCCTGTAGTGTTAACCGCCTTTATATAATAGGTGCCGCTTGTGGTTACTACCTTGGGAGTAGGCAGATAATCTTTCTGATTTGGATCTAAGAAATAAGAAAAGGTTAAGTTGGGCGTGCTTCCGCTTGTTATTGATTTTGCGGTAAGATCAACACCTGTTGTCACACATCCAACAACCGAGTCAACTACATTGAGATTAAAACCTTCGGGCGATAATATTACGGTTGTGGATAATGTATCAAGGCATCCCAACCCGGGGAAAGGAACGATCTCTAAAACATAAGTAGTGTTAGGCGGCGGGGGGGGTGTTATTTTTAATATATTTTCTGTTCCTAACATCTTTGAGAAATCGGATGTGTACCACCGGTATTCTTTAAATCCGAATGGGGCAGTAAGGGTAAGAGAATTAGCCCCGTTACAATAAGTGTTTCCAGAGATGGGCGAAGAACAGTTTTCATTAACATCAAGATAAGCATAACCGAAATGGCCGCCTAAAGTACAGTCGTTATTAGTGAATTCTATCCGGATAGTTTTTCCTGCATAACCGTATAAGTTTATAGTGATAGGAGACCAGGGCTTGTAATAAATATTAGTGCCAACTTTAGATAACTGAAAGCCAGGCAAATTTGCAGAAGCCACAAATTCGAAAGAGCCGCATTGTACATATTGACCGGAAGTAACATCGAAAACTTTTGATGTAAACTTAGGTTGCTGATAATCCTGGTGATTGGGGTTTTGCAGAACAACTGCATAATTATAAATGAGGCTGTAGTTATCCTGGTTATCAGGAATTTTAAAGGTATAACTTAGCTGTTCTGCCTCCGAGCCTGTTGCACTGTTGCCCAATTGAACTGAATATCCGCTTCCATTAGGGCAGTTTACAGGAAAATCGCCGTAAGGGTCTTTTTGCTGCGGATAAGTATTTTGTAAAAGTACATGCCTGTTAGCAAGAGGCGCTGTAGGCACTACGGTTACAACACCGGATGCATTTACTTTTCCGGCAAAAGTTTCCCAATTCTTAAACGAACCTAATTCGAAGCCAATGTTTTCAGGACAAATTTGGGGTTGGCAAATGGATTTTATGCTAATAAACAGAAAGAAGATTGAAAGTAATTTCTTTAATTTAAATGTATCTCTCTGCTTCATAAACTCAGTCTGTTGAAAAAGGAAATTTGTAGCTCCGGTATAAATTTAATACTTACGGTAAAAACGAATGGAAGTATTTTGTTGGATAAATATACCAATAAAATTTTCAAATGCTTTCAGTATAACGCTAACATTTTAAGGAAATAGCATTTCAGCTTTACGAATAAGATTTTGGTTTTACTACGCGATACCTGCCTGCCTTTAAAATTCAGCATCTAACATGTCCGGTCGCCTTTCTTTTGTTCGTTGTAAAGATTGCTCATGCCGCCATTCGTCTACCTTTTTCGGATCGCCTTGTAATAATACATCCGGCACTTTCCATCCTTTAAAATCAGCGGGCCGGGTGTAAACGGGAGGAGCTAATAAATTATCCTGGAAAGAATCAAAGAGTGCCGAAGTTTCATCATTCAATACTCCCGGAATTAATCTGCCAACGGCATCAACAACTACTGCTGCAGCTAATTCGCCTCCGCTTAAAACATAATCGCCAATAGATATTTCCATGGTTACATAATGTTGGCGGATGCGTTCATCAATACCTTTGTAATGGCCGCAAATAATAAGCAGATTTTCTTTAAGTGATAAACGATTGGCTGTTTTTTGATTGAAGAGGGTACCATCAGGCGTCATGTAAATGATCTCATCATACCTGCCGTTTTTATTGATAAGATCATCAATGGCATTAGCTAAAGGTTCGCACATCATTACCATTCCTGCACCTCCGCCAAACTGGTAATCATCTACCTGGCCGTGTTTGTTTATGCTGTAATCTCTAAGGTTGATAACATTTAGATGCAGCAAACCTTTGGCTGCAGCTCTTTTTAAAATGGAGTGAGAAAAGGGGCTTTCAAGCAATTGCGGTACTACACTGATAATGTCAATTCTCATGCTGCAAACTTATTACATTGTAGCTTTCTGTGTCATCTGTGAGGATTTAAGCCGTTTCCCAAAAATGTTCTATAAGCTTTTAAACTTCTTCAGTAAAATCATCAAGGTCTCTTCTTTCTTTTTTGGTAGGTCGTCCTATTTTACTTAACCTTTTACCTGTATGAAATGAAGCTGCCAGCGTTTGCATTTTTTCAATTTCTTCTTCAGGCGTTAAGTCAACATAATATTTAATTGCCTCGCTGTATTGAATACGATTGGCAAGAAGCCCTGTCACTTTAATTATCCATTTTCTGGCTTCAGTTTTTACTTCATATTCATCACCAATGTTTACGGTTTTAGAAGCTTTAATGGCTACTCCATTTAATCTCAGCCTACCTTTTTCGCATGCTTCTGATGCAAGGCTGCGTGTTTTAAAAATGCGGATAGCCCAGAGGTATTTATCAATGCGAAGTTTTTCTTTTTCTGCCATTAAATGGTAATATTTTTAAAAGCTTTTATAATCGTTTTTTTTACTTTATCCCAGGTAAGGTTGTTGATGAGAATCTTAGGGGGTTCCTGTTGTTCAGCATCAGTAAAGTATAATAAACTATTCAATAGCATCCAAACCTGGCTTTCCGAATATTTTGCTGCATATATTTCAATAAGTTGTTGCGCGGTCATTACCTGAAGCAATTGCCATACATCATAAAAGTCCTTTTTACTACCTCGTTGAGTAACGGCCTGTAATTTCATGGCAGTTACATCCTCAATAGAAAACATGCGGATACCATCAATTACTTCAATTGGCTTTAAAAGATGGTGCGGATGAAGAACAAAGTCGGTTTTAACCTGGTTGATATAGCAGAACATCATATACTTATTACTGCCTGTGAAATCGAAATTTTTATAATCAATTTCTAATGTCATTCTAAGAATTTCTCCATCAAATTTAATAGGGGAAAACAGATCAATATCAATACTGTTTCTGTGCCCATATCTTAATGCAAGTGAAGTACCGCCAACTAATGCAAAATCCCTTAAATAATCTTTTCCCATCAACGATAATAATGTATGATGAACTGATTCATCAATAGTGCTCAGGTGCAACATGAAGTAGTGAATAAGGGATATTCAAATAGTAACTCATATAATTTGCAACTTTAGGTGTAAGAACATTTCTGCTTTTTAAAATAGCATCAGCTAATTGTGGTTTACTGTACATTTTAAATATTGCTCTAACGTCGGCAGTATCTCCCCTTACAAGTGTTCGTTCAATTATAAACTGGGCATCCTTATTCCAATCCAGTTGCATAGGATCAACATCCCAAAAAACTCTTTTTTTTATTGCTTCGGCTACCTGCATGTTCAAAATTAAAAAATCTCATCAAGCTTTTACGCATGATGAGATTAATATTTAGCAGATTTAAATCAGCCCTTCATCTCCGCAAAATACTTATGAAAATAAGGTATGGTTTCAATGCCTTTGTAAAAATTAGCAAGGTCAAATTTTTCGTTGGGGCTATGCAGATTATCGCTATCTAAACCAAAGCCTAAGAATACGGTTTTTAAACCAAGTACACTTTCAAACAAAGCGGTAATGGGAATACTTCCGCCGCCCCGAACAGGGATTGGCGGCTTGCCAAAAGTAGTTTCAACAGCTTTGGCCGCCGATTGATATTCTATGCTGTCAACAGGCGTTAAATAAGGGTCGCCGCCATGATGTTCGCTGGCTTTTACAGTAACGTAAGCTGGGGCAATGCTTTCTAAATGCTTTATAAGCACTTCAGTCATTTTTGCACTCTTTTGATTTGGCACCAGGCGGCAACTGATTTTTGCAAATGCTTTTGAAGGCAAAACGGTTTTAGCTCCTTCGCCTGTGTAGCCTCCCCAAATACCATTTACTTCAAGGGTTGGACGTATGCCTGTCCGTTCGTTTGTAGTATAGCCTTTTTCGCCCCATAATGCTTTTACGCCTAAATCGTGTATGTATTCTTTTTCATCGTAAGGTGATTTTGCCATTTGGGCTCTTTCAGCTTCGCTCGGTTCTATTACATCATCATAAAAACCGGGTATGGTAATATGGTTATTTTCGTTGTGCAAGCTTGCTATCATTTTTGCAAGAATGGTAATGGGGTTAGCAACAGCGCCACCATAAACACCGCTGTGCAAATCGCGGTTAGGACCGGTAACTTCCACTTCAATATAACTGAGGCCGCGTACACCAACATCAATACTTGGGGTTTGTAAACTAAGCATAGATGTATCGCTTATTAAGATTACATCAGCTTTAAGCATGTCTTTTTTCTCTACCAAAAAATTAGCAAGGTTAGGGCTGCCAACTTCTTCTTCGCCTTCTATAATAAACTTAACATTGGTGGGTAAAGTGTTTGTTTGCACCATTGTTTCCAATGCCTTTATGTGCATAAAAAACTGTCCCTTATCGTCGCACGAACCACGTGCGAAGATCTTTCCATCTTTTATAACAGGCTCAAACGGCCCGCTATGCCATAGGTCTAAAGGATCGGGAGGTTGAACATCGTAATGGCCATAAACTAAAACAACAGGCTTTTCGGGATCAATTATCTTTTCACCATAAACGATCGGATGTCCGGCAGTTTGAAATATTTCAACCCGGTTGGCACCGGCTTCCTGCAATCTTTTTTTTACTGCTTCTGCACACTTTGTCATGTCGTCTTTATGTTCGCTTCGGGCACTAACGCTTGGTATGCGAAGCAATTCGAGAAGCTCGTTTAAAAAGCGGTCTTTTTGCTGAGATTGATAATCCTGCCATGCCTGCATGATATTTTATTTTGTTTATTATAAGTTGATGGGTACATTGCGAATATATGCATGAAAAACAAAAGCTGGCTTAGTTTTGGCGCTTTAACTAAAAGCGTTATTGCTTTTTAGTTTATGTTATTATATTAGCGCGATAAGAAAAATAGTATTATTTAAACAATCAAAATATTCTAAGATGAAGTTGAGGTTTTTCTCTTTTTATTTAATAGCGGTAAGCAGCATGTTTATTTTTGCTGGCTGTGGTTCAAAGGATACGCCAACGCCTGCAGCAGATTATTCGCCTTTAACTGCCAACAGTACATGGACCTATCAAACTACAACCGGTGGAACTTTTACATTAACTTCCACCAACAGAGATACCACTATAAGCGGTAAAACTTTTCATGTATTTACAAACAGTAACGGGGGTAATAACTATATGGGAAAAAGCGGCAACGACTATTACCGCTTTGGAGTACTGCCGGGCATAGCACCTAATGGCTTTGATGAAACTTATTTAAAAGACAATGTTGATGTAAACGGAACATGGAGCATTATCCAAAATGCAACGCCTCCGGGTATTTCAACACCTATTCCTGTTAATCTTACTTATACCATTGCAGAGAAAGGGGTTCAGCGAACTGTAGCCGGAAAAACCTACACTAATGTAATTCATGTTAAGCTCAACATTGCTGCCTTGGGAATACAGGGAGGCAATGGTGATTTTTATTACTCGGCAGGAGTTGGCTTAATAGAGAGTACACTTGTTATTAATGCTAATCCTACTTTTGGAATCGTTGCCTCTAATCAAACACAAATGTTAACGAATTATAGCATTAAATAATTTTGTATTTATAATTTTGCAGAATATATTTTAGTTACTATTTTCGATTTACGATTGCTGCTTGCTATCTATCAGCCTTTGCAACTTTTCTTGGTTAATAAGAGAAAATATTGCAGAGGCTGAGCCAATTATAAGAGGTCTTTTTTAAGGCGATGCTTCTGGTTAGACAGTAAATTGCTGAGTGTCCACTCTACTTTATGCTCAAAAGGATGCCTGCGCACAGGGCAGGTAAATTTGTTGCACAGACGGCAGCTAAAAGGCAGGCAACCATCGGTATGAACGAAAAACTCAATAGAAGCACCAAACTCCTGCTTAATAAAGCGTACTAATTTATCAATTTCACCATGTGCCTCGCGAACATTTAAATACCACGGCACTGTAAGGTGACAATCAATATGCAACTGACTGCCATATTTTATTACGCGTAAATTATGCAGGTCAATCCAGTTAACACGCCTGTTCTTATTTAAGTTAACAACCATTTCGTTCAGCAGTTCCATATCCTGCTGGTCCATTATGCCGGCAAGGGACTGGCGAACAATTCTGTAACCGTTGTAAATAATTACCAGGCTCATTATAAGGGCAATTATTTTATCTAACCAAAATAACTTTGTAATAAGCATTATTACGAGGCCAGCTATTATGGCGACGGTTGAGTAAGTATCTGTTTGAAGATGCTGGCCTGTTGCCTGCAATGCAAGCGAACGATTCTTTTTGCCGATGCGACGGCAAACTGTTCCTGCCATAAAATTGATTACCGCAGTAACAGCAACCATTATCAATCCTAAATCGAGCTTGCCAAGAGGAGTGGGATGGATAAGATTAATTACTGTTTCGTATATAATTAAAATACCTCCCGCAACAATCAGCGTTCCTTCTACGGCGCTTGAAACAAACTCAGCTTTACCATGCCCGTAAGGATGATCTTCATCGCTTGGTTTTGCAGCAACATATAAACTGTACAAGCCAATAAAGCCAGCCACTACATTTACAATACTTTCTAAAGCATCGGTTAATATTGCCAGCGAATTGGTAAGGTAATAAGCAACTATTTTGGCAAGAAACAGCACAACAGATAAGGCCGTGATCCATTTTTGCACCTTAAGATTGTAGTTGGCTTCTTTCAAAACAGGGGTAAGTTAAGTTGCTTAAACATGCACGATATTAAAATGAATAGGGCAGTGTTTGGCAAGCATTGCAGAAATACCGCAATATTTATCTTTCGACAACTCAACGGCACGTTTCACTTTATCGGCATCTTCGTGCGATGCGTCGGTTGTATAAGTAAGAAATATTTCTTTAAAAACTTTGGGGTCTTCTTCGGTTTGCTCTGCTTCGGCAGTTATTTCGAGCTTCGTAAATTTTACTTTCATTTTTTTCAATATGCCTACCACATCTATACCGCTGCAGGCCGATAAGCTGCAAAGCAATAATCTTTTTGGGTTCATACCTGTGCTGCCTTCTTTAGTGGTATCAATGGGCACGACATGGTTTTCGTAACTGCCTTCAAACGAAAGTTCTTTAATCCATTTGGTTGTTGTTTGCATAATGTTGATTTTATTAAAAAAGCACTGCAAATGTAGCAGTGCTTAAGTTATAACGGATGTCATTTATCTTCCGAAGTATTTTCTATTGAAGTAATGCAACATCTCCAGACCGAGCCAGGTCCACTTTTTTAAACTTTATCAGTTTATCCTGTTCCCACACGCAAAACACTTTTTCATCAGGCAATATCAGCGATCTTAAAAAACTGCCTTCACCAACAATAATCTCTTTTTTATTATTCACATCTAAAATTTTTACATTACCTGCATCCTGCATACATACTATTACTTTATTGCTTTTTGCAGTATTAATTGCTATACTGCAGCTTCTTCCTTTAGCAAGTTGTAATTCGTCTTCATTGGGCTTGCTGTAATAAACCACTCCTTCGCGTTGCCATACGGTATGTACTGTATTGGTATTGTTAACAGCAATTCCTCCTCCGTCCATTGGGCAGCCCTTTAATTTCCAGGTGCCGGTGCCTAATTTTTTAGCTGGTCCAAATGTGTTACCTCTATTTGCAGACTGCATTAAATAGAGGTCTCGTGAACCGTTAAGCCAGTTGCGGAACATAATATTAACCTGTTTACCATTTACTGCAATGTTAGGCTTACAACATTCGCACACATGCTCATCCGGCGAAGTATAAATGATTGCATTTTTAGCCCACTTACCTTCTTTAGCTGCCAGGGAGGAGAAACAAATGTTGTTTTTTTTGCCTTTACGTATATCAAGCCATACTGCGTAGAAGTTGTCGTTGTTGTCTGCAGCAACACCCATCAATCCCTCAGGCGCAGAGGATTCAATATCATTTACAAGACCTTTTGCTACCCATTTGCCCAAGGCATGATTTAGCTGAAAAAAATAAATATTTCCCTTGTTGCCCATAGCAGTGATTATTGAATAATTAGCACTGCTTGCTATTTGCGGGCCTCTTGTCATGCCAAGTTGCATTTGGGGTACAGTGCCTACTAATACAGGTTTCGAAAAGGTAATTCCTTTATCTTTGGAAGTAGTACAAAAAATGCTGTCAATTCTAAAATTGTTGTCAGTTCTGCCAAAAACAATTCTTATCACTCCGCTATTATCCATACTTAATTGTGGTTGCCTGCCTTCTGAAATGAAATCAGTTTGGGTACCTGCCCATGATACTAATAGAACTATCATTAAAAGAAATGATGTTTGAAGAAGTATTTGTTTCATGTATTTGTATTTGATGACTGATGCCTTAAAGGGAATTTAAATGATTTGAGGAAAGACAAAATAAGTGCATTCGTTCTATAATCAAATATATGGTTAAAAGCGAAAGTGATCTACTTAAAAATCAGTGTGGCTTAAAATGTAAGAAAGCGAAACTGGTATCTGGGTAAAATGTGTTTTTCCCTTGTGCTCAAAATATTCAAAACGTAAGCCTTTATATTGCCTTTGTTGCAGCAGCTTTTTCATTCTTCGTGCGCCTTTCAAAATATGGTTCATGGTTTCTTTGGTGCCTGCGCTTATATACAGGTAGGCATTCAAACTGTCGCTTGTTAAATGATATTGCTGTTCGTATGCAAAGATGTTATACCTGTGTACCCAAAGCGCGGGACTTAAGGCAATGTAGTTTTTAAACGAATGTTCCTTTTTAAAAAGGCAATAAAAAACAAATAAGCCGCCAGGCGAATGTCCAATAAGCGTTCGGCTGTTATTTACATTGAACCTTTGGTTTATTAATGGGATTAGTTCGGCAGTTAAAAAATTATAGAAGTTATCTGCACGACCCTTATTTGCTTTTGGCGGTAATAATATGTTGCTTCGTCTGTTCAACGGAGGAATGAAGTCTCTCGATCTTAATTGCGGATACTTGTATTTGGGCTTTTTGCCTTTTTGAGCAATACCAATAAAAAGTGTTTTTTCGGGCCTTGAATTACTCGCAGAGTCTGCGAGTAAGGTTCGTAAATCATTACCTGATGTAATATCAGCATCCAGATAGTAAACAGTAGAATAAGAGCCGGTATAATTTGATTGTGCGGGAAAGGTAACTCTAACAGCAAGGCTGTCTTTTACGTACCCGCTATAAACGTTGAAAGAAATTGTTTTGGGTTGTTGCGCCCTGGTTAAATTAAATAATACAAGTGCAGCTATAAGAAGTAAAATTAATTTTGTTTGCATTGCAAAAGGTAACGCATTAGCTAAAGTTTCTTCAACTACAATAGTCGCATATTTTTTGTAACTTAAATTTTGTGTTGAGTTGTTCAGTGTTATTCTAAAAAGTTATCCTGTAGTTTTTTTTCTGCTGCTACAATATACCTCTTGTTCAAAATAACTTTATATTTCTAATGCAATTAATTTAATCCGCATTTCAATTAAAAGAATAATTTGCGCAACATCTTCTAACGATGCTCCTTAAAATTTTGTGATTGTTATGAAAAAAGTATTTAAGCTTTTATGCTGCTGTTTAATAACCTCAATAACCTTTAGCCAGCCCGTTCACGAAGGTATTGCTATTATTCCCGAACCCGTTTCTGTTACTAAAACCTCCGGTCAATTTATATTGCCCCAAAAAGTTTCTATAGAGGCAAGCAGCCGCCCCGAAATGAAACAGGTAGTAGCATTTTTAAAAGATCGTTTATCCGTTACAGCAAGTAATGTAACTGTAGCCAATACTTTGCCAACTGCTGCCATTCGCCTGCAGCTTAATAATACAGCAAATAATAGCATTGGTAAAGAAGGTTATACGCTTTCAGTAACTCCAAAAAATATCGTAATAAAAGCCAACGAACCCGCCGGATTATTTTATGGTGTGCAAACACTTGTGCAGCTATTTCCCAAAGAAATTGAAAGTGCAACTGCTGTAAAAAATGTAAAATGGCAGGTGCCTTGCGTTAATATAACCGACTATCCGCGGTTTGGATGGAGAGGGTTGATGTTTGATGTATCGCGTCATTTTTTTAGTAAGGAAGACGTAAAGAAATATATTGATGATATGGTGCGTTACAAATATAACCTGCTGCACCTGCACCTGGCCGATGATGAAGGCTGGCGCATAGAAATTAAAGGCTTGCCTAAACTAACTGAAGTAGGAGCGTGGAATGTAAAAAAGACAGGATACTTTGGAACATTTTCTCCGCCTGCCGCTGATGAGCCACGCAATTATGGAGGCTTTTACACACAGGATGATATTAAAGAACTTGTACAATACGCTAAAGAAAGATTTGTAAATATCCTGCCTGAAATTGATGTGCCGGGGCATAGCCTTGCAGCCGTTGTTTCTTATCCCGAATTATCGTGTACACCCGGTGCAGATAAATATGTTGTTCGCTCTGGTGAGCAAATTATGGATTGGTCGCACGGGGCGCCGCCGATAGCATTAGTTGATAATACACTTTGCCCCGCCAACGAAAAGGTGTATGATTTTTTAGATAAGGTGATGACGCAGGTGGCTGCCCTTTTTCCGTTCGAATACATACATGTAGGAGGAGATGAATGCCCTAAAAATTTCTGGGAGAAAAGCAGTGACATAAAAGCGCTGATGCAAAAAGAAGGCTTGAAGAATATGGAGGAAGTACAAAGCTATTTTGAAAAGCGCCTCGAAAAAATTGTGGAATCGAAAGGCAAAAAATTTATGGGATGGGATGAGATACTCGAAGGCGGATTAGCGCCAGGCGCAGCTGTTATGAGCTGGCGCGGTGTAAAGGGGGGCATAGAAGCAGCTAAAATGAAACATGAAGTAGTAATGAGCCCAACAACTTTTGCTTACATCGATTATATGCAGGGTGATTCTCTTATTGAGCCCCGCATTTATGCAACGCTTCGTTTAAATAAAGCCTATCAGTTTGAACCGGTGCCTGATAGTGTGGATGCAAAATATATATTAGGTGGCCAGGGTAATTTATGGTCGGAGCAGGTATATAATATGCGGCATGCACAATATATGTTGTGGCCAAGAGCGTTTGCATTATCCGAATCGCTTTGGTCGCCTAAAGAAAAAAAGAACTGGAATAATTTCTTTATCAAAGTAGAAGATCATTTTGAAAGATTTGACATAGCTGAAAAGAAATATGCTCCCAGCGTTTACGAACCTATTTTTACTGTTACCAGAAGTGCAGACAACCAAATAAAAATTGCATTAAGTACCGAGGCTGAAGGGATAGACGTTTATTATACGTTCGATAATTCCTTTCCCGACAGGTTTTACCCAAAGTATTCAGAAGCATTGGTGCCGCCCAAAGATGCAGTTATGCTGAAAGTGGTAACGTACAGAGGTAAAAAACAGGTAGGCCGACTTATAACCATGCCGGTTAGAGAATGGATAAAGAGAGCAGATAGAAAATAAGTTTATCACAATAGCCAGTTGAAGGGTTTACATTAGAAATCAATAAGCCCTTGCAAACAAAACCCTTTGCGATGAAGGATTTCCTGTAAGAATACATTTACCTTCCTCCTGCTGATTGTTCAATGGAATGCAACGGATAGTTGCTTTTGTCATTTCCTTTATTTTATCTTCCGTATCTCCTGTTCCATCCCAATGTGCTGAAGTAAATCCACCTTTCTCATCCAGCAATCTTACAAAATCATCCCAACTATCAACCGGGGTAATATGTGTTTCTCTAAATGAAAATGCCTTGTTATAAATGTTTTCCTGTACAGCATGCAACAGTTTACCGATGTTAATGGCAAGCCCATCTATACTCATGCTTATCTTTTCTTTTGTATCTCTTCGTACCACTTCAACCACGTTATTTTCAATATCCCTTGCGCCGATACTAATTCTTACAGGCACTCCTTTCAGTTCATACTCAGCAAACTTCCAACCTGGCCTGGTATTCTCGTTGTCATCATATTTTACTTTTATCCCGGCAGCTTTCAATTCCTTAATAAGCGGAGCCACTTTTTCATCAATCAATCTCTTTTGCTCTTCTCCTTTAAAAATGGGAACAATCACCACCTGAATAGGTGCTAACCTTGGCGGAAGTATTAACCCATCATCATCGCTGTGTGCCATAACCAATGCACCGATTAATCTTGTGCTAACCCCCCAACTCGTTGCCCATACGTAATCGAGTTTGTTTTGCTTATCGCTAAACTTTACATCGAAAGCCCTGGCAAAATTCTGACCCAAAAAATGTGAAGTACCCGCCTGCAACGCCTTTCCATCCTGCATTAAAGCTTCTATGCAATACGTATCTACAGCACCGGCAAAACGTTCGTTGGCGCTTTTAACGCCTTTAATTACAGGCATCGCCATATAGTGCTCGGCAAAGTGTGCATATACTTCAAGCATTTGTTTGGTTTCGGCAACCGCTTCATCACTTGTTGCATGTGCTGTGTGCCCTTCCTGCCATAAAAATTCGGCAGTGCGTAAAAATAAACGGGTACGCATTTCCCAACGTACTACATTAGCCCATTGATTTATAAGTAAGGGCAGATCACGGTAGCTTTGTATCCAGCTTTTATAAGTGTTCCATATAATGGCTTCACTGGTTGGTCTTATAATTAATTCTTCTTCTAACTTGCTTTCAGGGTCAACCATTAGAGCACCTTTTTTATCAGGGTTCGTTTTTAATCTGTAATGGGTTACAACAGCACATTCTTTGGCAAAACCTTCAGCATTTTCTTCTTCTTTCTCAAACAAACTTTTAGGAACAAACAAAGGGAAATAAGCATTTTGATGACCTGTTTCCTTAAACATCCTGTCGAGCTCATCACGCATATTTTCCCAAAGGGCATAGCCATAAGGCTTTATTACCATGCAACCCCTAACGGCACTGTAATCTGCTAATCCGGCTTTAATAATCAAGTCGTTATACCACTGCGAGTAGTCCTGCTGCCTGGAGGTGATTTCTTTGCTCATAATGAAATTCAACTTTACACTTCTCTTAACAAAATGCTCTTAAACGTCTTACTTCTGGCAAACCTTTTGACATTTTGAAAGCAGATGTTTAAAAGCGTCGCAAAAGTAGTAACTTCACATTAGATAAAACTTCTAAAAACTTTTTGTATGAAAAGCAAACTTTTACTTCTGGGTTTTGTTGCCGCAATGCTTACAAGTTGCTCCACTTATAAAGCAGGCCAAACACCAGACGATGTATATTATTCTCCCGCAAGAGAAGCAGTAGCAAAGAAAGAAACCAGGCGTCAGGACAGGTACGAGGATTATGTGAGCAGTGAAGATGACCGCTACCTTAGAATGAAGATAAGAAACCGCGACCGTTGGAGCACTATTGATGATTACGACTACTGGAACGACAGCCGTTATGTACCTTCTTACAGCTACAACTATTACAGGGACAACTGGAACAGCCCTTACCTGAATAATTGGAATCCCGGCTATTACGGGACTATGCCTCTGACTGTTTTTGGGTATGGCAATCCTGGTTTTTATCCCAATTACTATCATAGTTACGGCAATTTTTATGGATATGGCGGTTACAGTTCAGGGTCAGGTTATTACTCTAAAACGCCTGTATATATAAGTAAGCGTCCAGTTAATGTTGGCAGACCTTCTTTGGATGGTTATAACAACCGCAATTACAACAACCGCAGTAGTTTAGGTAACACAATAATAAAAGCTTTTACACCATCTGAAAGCGGCTATAATAACAGTAATGCCAGAACTTATTCGGGCAATAACTCAAGTGCTACTGAGCGAACCTACAGCGCTCCTGAAAGAACATATACTCCTCCTCCTGCATCCAGTAGTTCTTCGAGCAGTTCTTCAAGCTCTTCAGGTGGCGGCGTTTCACGTCCGGCACGTAATGGCGGAAACTAATAATTATAAAATATTGAATTCATAAATTGTCAAAAATTCAAAAACCGTATTTCCAACAAATACGGTTTTTATTAACCGCTTATTTTTATGAAAAAAGTTTTACTTACTATAACCGCAACTATTTGCTACGTTGCGGCATTCTCCCAATCTCCTGAAGATGTGTTGAGATACAGTTATTTTCCACAACAAGGCACTGCCCGCAGTATTGCTACTGGTGGAGCCATGGGTTCATTAGGCGGAGATTTGAATGCATTATATGTAAACCCTGCCGGACTTGGTTTATATAAAACAGGAGAATTTGTTGTAAGCCCTGGCCTTGTGTTTAATAATAATAAGTTCAACTTTCGCGGTAATGATACTACATCAAAAAACTCAGGTGGAAGTATTGGTGCAAGTGGCTTTGTTTTCGGCTTTAATACTCCCCATAGTAAATGGACAAGCCAGGCATTCAGTATTGGTATTAGCCAGACTGCCAATTTCAATAATCATATTTCTTACCGCGGATTAAATAACCAAAGCAGTTACAGTGAGATGTTTACCGAAGAGATTGTAAACAGCGGGGATTCATTAGGCGGAATTTTGAATAAGCCGCGATATGCATTTGGAACTGCCCCTGCAATATATACTTACCTCGTAGATACTTTTAAGGTAAATAACAAAAACCTGGTAAAGGGATTACCTGAGTTTCTATTGGAAAAAGGCGTTGCCTTAAACCAGCGAAAAACTATTGATACAAAAGGCGGCATATATGATATTGCTTTAGGCTATGCTGCCAATATGGACGATAAATTGTATGTGGGAGGAAGCGTAGGTTTTCCCATTGTAAATTATACCCGTTTAACTAATTACAGAGAATCTGATCCATCCGGAAATACAAATAACAATTTTGACTATTTTGAACTGAATGATTACCTATCTACAAAAGGTATAGGCATCAATGCCAAACTTGGTCTTATCTTTAAACCGGTAGATTATTTTCGTTTAGGTGTAACTCTTCATTCGCCTACTTTTTATAGTTTAACTGACAGAGAATCAAGCGACTTAAAAGTAGCTTCTGAAGGATATAATGGGGTTGCCACTGCAAAGTCTTCGCTGTTTACCAACGGTGCAGAAGGCGAAACTAAATATGCTGCAACCACCCCATGGAAAGCAATCGTTAGCGGCTCCTATGTGTTTAGAGAAATAAACGATACCCGTAAACAACGTGCTTTTGTAACTGCTGATGTTGAGTATGTTGGTTACCCAGGCTCAAGCTTTAAAGCTGATGGTAATACTGTATCGAGCGAAGACCAGACTTATTACAACCAAATGAAAGCTGTAATAAAAGATTATTATAAAGGCGCCTTAAACTTTAGGCTTGGTGGTGAGTTGAAACTGCATACCGTTATGTTTAGATTAGGTGGCGCATATTATTCAAACCCATATAAAGACAATAACTTAAAATCGAGTATAGCACAGGCAAGCGGAGGTATCGGTTACCGTAATCACGGTATGTTTGTTGACCTTGCTTATGTACATAATTTCAATCGCGATGTTAACTTTCCATATCGCTTAAGCGACAAGGCAAATACTTTTGCCGAACAAACAGGTGGGAGAGGAAATGTGTTAATGACGCTTGGTTTTAAATTCTAATTAGCATTAAAGTTTATTCTTACAAGCACTCATTTTAAAGGGGTGCTTTTTTAGTTTATACATTAAAGAGCTGTTTCAGAAAGTTGAACCACAGAGACACAGCAGCACGAAGACACACAACCTTTTCTCTCTGACCTCCGTGTCTCCGTGCCTCTGCAGTTTCTATCATGTTACAAAATTTTTTGATGGCATAACTATTGAACAGTAATAAAAGTCTTTTATTTCTAAATTGTAAAATCTAATCGTATGCTTTGGAGAGGCAGGGAAGGAAGTGAAAATGTAGAAGACCGTCGAGGTATGTCAGGTGGTGGATTGGCCGTGGGTGGTGGTATTGGAGGTCTTATTATAGGTCTTATTTATTTTCTCCTCGGCGGCGATCCTTCGCAGTTGCCCCAGGCAGGGCCGGGGCAACAACAGGGTGGAGGATATTCGGAACAGCAAAAAGCGGCAGACGATACATTAGCCGACTTTGTACGTGTAGTTTTAAAAGATACCGAAGATGTGTGGGGAGACTTGCTTTCCGGATATCAAAAACCAAGATTGGTGCTTTTTACAAATGGCATACAAACAGCGTGCGGAGGTGCAAGTTCGGCTGTCGGCCCTTTCTATTGCCCCGGCGACCAGAAAGTATATATAGACCTTTCTTTTTTTCGCGACCTTAAAAACCGCTTTGGCGCCCCAGGCGATTTTGCTATGGCTTATGTAGTTGCACATGAAGTTGGACACCATGTTCAAAACCTGTTAGGAATTTCAGACAAAGTTCGTTCATTACAACAACGTGGTGGCGAAAGAGAAGGCAACAAGCTATCAGTAAAGCTGGAACTGCAGGCTGATTTTTATGCAGGCGTGTGGGCACATCATGCACAGCGATTGAAGCGTATTTTAGAACCGGGAGATATTGAAGAAGCCCTCAATGCAGCAAATGCAATTGGCGATGACCGCCTGCAACAAGAAACACAAGGCCGTGTAGTACCAGATGCTTTTACACACGGAACTTCAGCACAAAGAATGTATTGGTTTAAAAAAGGTTTCCAAACCGGCGATATAAGACAGGGAAATACTTTTGAAGACCCGAGTTTGGAATAAACCGCCGACCTCAAAGGGAAGTAACTTGAGCTTAAAGGTATTTAGTGCAACCAGCTTTAAAATTTAGGTAAGATAATTCTGTATGACACCTGCCGCGACAAAACTGGATGAATTTGATATTATCGGAATTTCTGTTCGGACAACGAATCAAAACGGACAATCTAAAATTGACAGTGGAGAACTTTGAGGGAAATTTATGGAACAAAGTATGATTGAAAAAATACCTAATAAAGTGGCTCATGATCTTTACTGCATCTATACCGACTATGAAAGTGATTTCAATGGAACTTATACAATAATTCTTGGCTGCAAAGTGGCATCTTTTGACAACATACCAAAAGGTTTCATTAGCAAGACCATACCTTCAACAAGCTATTTAGTTTTTAAATCAGAAGGTAAACTTCCGGATTGTATAGTAGATACCTGGAGCAACATTTGGCAATCAGACCTTAATAGAAAATATATTGCAGATTTTGATGTTTATGGACCTGAAGCTCAAAATCCTGAAAATGCTGTGGTTTACACATACGTTTCTGTCTGATAATTCGAATTACTTACCTCTACGCAACTTCCGTAGGGAAAAGCAGGGCTTAAGACTATAGATTGAACTGTTACCTTCAATCAACAGCATAAAGTGAAATGACGAATACAAATTTCCCTGGTTTACGAAGTTGTAAACGAGAGACGAATTTTTTTAAAGTCCCTTCAGGGTTTGGGGCTTCTTGTACCGCCATACAATTCGTACTCAAGTAAACGGCAATCAATTTTGCTGGTATAAAATTCAATTCTGCGGCTGGCTTTAAGGCCGATCTTTTTAGCAAGATCGAGATTGCCTGTAAAAATGTATCCTGTATAGCCTCTGCACTTTTTCTTCATATAGTCGCCAATACGGGCATAGGTTTGTGCGAGGTCAGCTTCTACGCCCATTCTTTCTCCATATTCGGGATTGAAAAATACAACACCTCCCGCTTCTTCCGGCACTTTGGTTGTTTCAAAATCTCCAACTATAAATTCAATATAATGTTCAACGCCTGCTGCTGCAGCGTTTATCTTAGAAATATTTATTGCATCAGCGCTAATATCAGAAGCTATGATTTGCAGGCCTGCGGGTTCTTGTATCTGCTCAAAAAGATTTCTTCTTTCAGCTTCGTACACACCTTTATCGTAACCTGTAATATGCATGAAAGCATAATTGCTTCTAAACAAACCGGGACGACGGTTGGTAGCAAGCAAGGCAGCTTCTATAGCAATGGTTGAAGATCCGCACATAGGATTAACGAACGGAGATTTTCTGTTCCACTTTGAAGCAAGTAATGTTGCCGCCGCCAATGCCTCAAGCATGGGCGCTTTACCAGGAATTTTTCGATAGCCATGCTTAGCTAATGTTTCTCCCGATGTATCTAAAAATATTTCTGCAACCTCATTACGCCAGAATAAATGAACAACAGTTTTATCAAGAGACGGGCCCGAATTTGGACGTGTGCCTGTTTGATTTCGCATTCTGTCAACAATCGCATCTTTCACTTTTACATTTGCATACAGAGGTGTTCTTATGCTTGGGTGATCTACATTGCTGGTAACAGAAAAGTAACCTTCTGCAGCAATGGTCTTTTCCCATGCTATTGATGAAACTTCTTTGTAAACATCTTCTGCACTGTTACACGAAAAATCTTTTAATGAATACAACACCTGGCTTGCACATCGCAAATTCAGGTTTAGTTTAATACAATCATTTATAGTTCCCTTCAACTCAATGCCCGTTGCAAAAGTTCGTACCGGAGCAAATCCAAGTTCAATCACTTCCTGTTGAAGGTAAGGAGACAAACGTTTGTTACAGGTGATGATGATGCGGGATAGGGTTGTAAAGAATTGGGTCATCAGAGAATGTGCAAGTTAAGGAATGTGCAAATGTGGGGATATGCAAATGTGCGGATATTCTTTAAATGAAAACAGCAGATTGTTTAAGGATTGACCATCTTAAACAATCTACTGTAGTAAAAAGATAACGGATAAGGTAATATTATATAAGTTAGGATGGAAGTAGCATAAAAAAAAGCGGCTCGTTTGCCGCTTTAAGATAGGAATTAATACTTTTTATAAGAACGCATAAATAGGTTGACGCTAAACAGTATCAAATATATAGCAGCTAATGCAACCGCAATGCCTTTTTCTGATACCCGAACAGGGGTTTGTATAAGAGACACTGAAAGTAATAATGCAACGCCAACAACAAGCAAGATTATTCCTGCAAACAAATTTTTTTCTAAAAGTTTAATACGCATAAAATAAGGGTTTAGTTATATCAAATTTAATGAAACTTTTTTTGTCCCAACTCATTATGATTACCATAAATAATTGTTACCAGATTTTTATCCGCTTGTCTTCCGGCAAATACATTTTATCGCCGGGCTTTACATTAAATGCTGTATAGAAAGGTGTAAAGTTTTGAAGCGGTCCATTAACGCGATACATAGGCGGAGAATGAGGATCGGTATTTACACGTAAACGTATGGTTTGATCTTTTTGTTTAGTTCTCCATATTTGCGCAAGCGAAATAAAAAACCGCTGATTAGGTGTAAAGCCATCAATCTTATCAGTACTCTGACCCTGTTTCGTCATCTTAAAGGCATCATAAGCAATGGCAATACCACCTATATCGGCCATGTTTTCGCCGGTTGTAAGACTGCCATTTATATGCAGGCTATCAAGTACAGTAAATGAATTGTACAGATCAATAACCGATTTTGATTTAGCTACAAATTTTACACTGTCTTCAGTTGCCCACCAGTTTTTTAAGTTACCTTCTTTATCATATTGCGCGCCCTGGTCGTCAAACCCATGAGTCATTTCATGGCCGATAACCATTCCTATGCCGCCATAGTTAATGGCATCATCGGCATTAGGATCGAAGAATGGAAACTGTAAAATGCCTGCGGGAAAAACAATCTCATTAAAAGTAGGATTATAATAAGCATTGATAGTTGGAGGCGTCATACCCCACTCCGTTTTATCTACAGGTTTATTCAATTTGCTTAGCTGATACTGGTATTCATTTTTACCTGCAGAGACCAGGTTTTCATAAAATGTTTTCCTGTTAACTGTAACCTTACTGTAATCTCTCCATTTATCCGGGAAACCAATTTTTTGCATAAAGGCATACAATTTATCATGCGCCTTTGCTTTAGTGGCTTCACTCATCCAATCAAGATTTTTGATATGGGCTTCAAAAGACTTTTGCAGGTTAGATACAAGACCGAGCATGCGTTTCTTTGCATCTTCGGTAAAATATTTTTTTACATACAATTGCCCCAAAGCCTCACCCAGCACTCTGTCGGTAGTTCTGTACATGCGTTCCCACCTTGGTTTAATCTGTTGCTGACCACTTAAAACCCGGCTGTAATCAAACTTCGCATTTACAAAAGGACTGCTCAGGAAATCAGCGGCATCGTCCGTAACATGAAATTTATAATAATCCTTCCATGTGCTTACAGGTATTGTTGTAAGTAATCCGTTTAGTTTTGTATAGTAAGCAGGCTGGCCAACATTTACCGAATCTGTTTTTGCACCAACATTATTCAAGAAAGAAGACCAGGCAAAAACCGGCATTTTTTTATCAAGTTCAGCAACAGCCATTTTGTTATAATTGCTTTGCGGGTCTCTTAGTTCTACATTGGTACGGTGACTCTCTGCCATTTGCTTTTCCAATGCATATACGTTAGCCACTTTTTTTAGCGCGGTACCGGCATCATCTCCTGTAAGTATAAATATCTTCTGCATATATTTTTTATAGGCATCCTGGATGGCGGTGGTAGCAGGGTCTGTTTTAAAATAATAATCCCTGTCTGGCAAACCTAAACCTGTTTGATAAAAAGCAGCAATGTTCATACTGCTGTTTTTATCATCCGCACCTATACCCATTGCAGCTATGTAACCAAAGCCTTCTTTATGTCGTTGCGCTTCAAATTGCATAATGCTCTTTGCATCGGTTAAAGCATTTACCTGTTGTAAGTAAGGTTTTATTGGGTCGTATCCGCGCTTTTCAATAGTAACAGAGTCCATTCCCGATGCGTAAAAGTCGCCCACTTTTTGTTCAAGGCTTCCTTTGGGTTGTTCAACTTTGGATACAGAATCAAGTATGGTACGCAAGTGCCCCTTAGTGCCGTTATATACATCTAAAAATGAACCGATGCCGGTTTCGGTGGGTGGAATAACAGCGTTCTTAATCCATTTTCCATTTACAAACAAATAGAAATTATCTCCCGGTTTAACCGAAGAGTCCATATATTCTGTTTGAATAAATTTTGTTCTTGCTTTTTCATCTCTTTTATAAGCAGAAAGGCTCAGCAAAATGAGCAGTGAAGCAAAACTTAGCAATGATATTTTCATAATATTTCTATCTCTTTTAGTAACAGGTAAATTAAACACTTATAATTTGTAAGCAAAGATTTTATATAAGCGGAAAAAGTGAATGATAAAAATACGAAAATGAATCGTGAAGATTTTTCCAAATATTCTCTTTCTAAATAGGCAATTTGAAATGGGTAAATAAAAACTAACGTTGTAATCTTACAAATCGTACTTCCGATAATTATTTTCACATTCGTAAACATTTTTTTGTACTGGTGGTTATTTGGATAAAATTAATCCTTCAAACCTCAATGTAATGAAGCTGAAGAAGGTATGGTATGTATTCACTCATTGGGAACAATGGCATTATAATGTAAAATATGCCTTACTCTCCCCGGTATGGCTGTGGTATAGTTTGCGTGCCCGTTCTTTCTATTTTTTTACGCCCGCTAATCCTACTTTAACCTTTGGCGGTTTTGAAGGTGGTCCTAAAAAGGAGATATACAATCATTTACCTAAAGAAAAGTATCCCGGTAGTATTTATATAGATCCTTCATGGCCTTTGAGTAGCGTAGAAACTTTAATGGTTGAAAACAATCTTCGTTATCCAATTGCTGTAAAACCTAACATTGGAATGATGGGTTTGATGTTTAGAAAAATTGATAACAAAGAAGAATTGTTAGTATATCATCGAACCATGACTGTAGAGTACATTTTACAGGAATTAATTTATTATCCTGTTGAAGTAAGTGTTTTTTATTATCGCTTGCCCGGCAACGAAAAAGGCTGCATTACAGGTTTTGTAAGAAAGGAGGCTTTGGAAGTTGTTGGTGATGGAAAGTCAACGTTACAAACATTAATGCAACAATTTGAAAATCGTCCCGGATTTAAGTATGACGAATGGAAAAATAAACACAAAAGCAGGTTGCATGAAGTGATTGCGGCCGGAGAAATATTCAAATTATCATGGGTTGCAAATCTTAGTCGCGGCGCAAGACTGGTAAGCTTGGAAGATGAAAAAGATGAAAAGCTATTAAAGGTATTTGATAATCTAAGTCACGCTGCAAAGCATTTGTATTATGGCAGGTACGATATAAAATGTACATCTGTTGATGACCTGAAAGAGGGAAAAAATTTTTCGATATTAGAATTTAATGGTTCCGGAGCCGAGCCACATCACATGTATGGTAACGGAAATAATTTATGGAAGGCATTTAAAATTATTGTTCATCATTGGCACATGCTGTTTACTATTGCTAAATATCATAACAGGCAAGGCGTACAATACAAGTCGCTGAAAGAAGGTTTAATCTTTACGAAAGGGGCTAACAAACATTTTAAACACCTTCGTAAACTGGATGCAAGGATGCCGGTTTTTCATTAATTGTAATTTTATTTCCGAATAGATTCATGCTTTCGTTATGATTTAACTGATCCTGCTGGTACAATCCCTAACTATTTCCTCTTTGATTACTCAGCTAACCTGTAAACAGGATAACGTAAATGTGCCGGCTCATAGTAAGGCGAGTTTTTATAAACGAAATTAAGCTGGGCATTTGCTGATGCTGCAAATGTGGTGTCCGTCTTTTTCTTTTCTTCCAGTTGTTGTTTTACTTCGGGATGTTTTAAAATGTATTCCGCTGCAACATCCTCCCAACGGTAATTGCTGTAGCCTTCTTTTTGCTGTAAAATAGCATCAAAAAAATTCCATGCAAAAAAGCTGTCATCACCTGTGGGCTCAAGCATTTCTATAATATATCTTTTTGCCGGTTGGTTACAATTAATGATATAATCACCTTTTAAAAATAGGATGGGTTGTAGTTTTTTGCTGGTTACAACGTCTGTGTTTTTATGATGTTTTTCGTAAGGACGTGGAAGGCTTTTATAATCTTCTATATGGTAAGCTTCCACCTGTATTATTGTATCTTTTGTTAGCCGTCGCATGCTAACGTTGTTAAGTTTTAAAAGGTCTATCACATCATGCCAGCCCTGCGGAATAATATATGCCTTGGGTGCGGTTATAACATTTGCTTCTTTATAATAGTTGTAAAACTTTACCTGCTTTTCAAACGGCTTGGTATGGTCGTAAAACAGTCTGGGCATTCCGGTAACCTCGCTTGTTTTGGTTGCTGTTTCATAACCCTTAAAATTTATCATATCGAACCTGCTGCTATCCACTGTCCATGCAAGTGCAAATTGGGTTTGTTTTAAAACTGCCTCTTCACTTGCTTTTTTTGTTTCGATAATTTGATCAGCTTGTTTTGAACTTTCTTCAATCATTGCCTGCATTAAAGCGTAAGTTGATTTTACCCTTTCAGCAAATGGCTTAAGCATGTGTGTTTCGGGAACAAAGCCCATTGTTTGAAACAACGAAGTATATCCGCTGCTATATCTTGGCGGATCGTAAAAAGCTGCCCAGCCTTTATCAGGATTTCCGTCTTCAAAATTTACATAAGGGATAAGAGGCCAGTTTTTCTGCTGCATATTTTTATATAATGCAGGCTCCAGTTTGTTGTGTAAAAAATCTCCAACTCTTCCGCCTAACTTGTTGTGTTGTGTTGAAAGCAATGTCATTGTATGTTGGTAATCTGCTCCGTCGCTTACATGATTATCCATAAAAATGTGCGGCTTCAAATAATGAAAGATGGCTGCAAAAGCTTTTGCATTTCTCGAGTCGTTTTTAGTGAAGTCGCGGTTAAGATCGAGGTTTTGTGCATTTCCTCTAAAACCATAGCTTTCTGGTCCATGCTGGTTTACACGCGAAAAACTATTGCGGTTTAAAGCGCCGCCAATATTGTAAACGGCAATAAAACCAAGCGCTACATTTTTAGGAGCAGCAATTTTTCCTGAGGCCAGGTCCCGTAACAGCATCATGCTGGCATCTATACCATCCGGTTCTCCGGGATGGATGCCGTTATTTATTAAAATAATAACTTTATCCTTTTGCCATTTAGATATATCAAAGTTGTTGTCTGCAGAAAATAAAATAAGGTGTAAGGGATAGCCGGCATCTGTTGTATTAAACGTTTTTATTGAAATACTTTTAAACTGTTTATCCAGCATTTCATAATACCGGATGCATTCAAAATAGGTAGCTGTTTGTTTTCCGTCCGATTTTTCGAAAGGCGTTATTAAAGATTGTGCGCTTGCCTTTGTACCAAAAATTAAAATGTATATGATTACGATAACTTTTTTCATTAATTTTCCCTTATAATTTCATTAAAAGTAATGGAAAACAACCACCGGATTTTACTGGCAGAAGATGAGCCAAAGTTAGGGCAGATTATTCAGGAAGAGCTTACACGGCAGGGTTATCCTACCGATGTAGCATACGATGGCCTTGTAGCCGAAAAGTTATTTCAGCAGCACCATTATTCGCTGGTGTTGCTCGATGTAAATCTTCCCTATAAAAACGGGCTTGCACTTTGTAAAGAGTTCAGACAATTAAAAAACAATATTCCTATCATAATGCTTACGGCGCTTGGAGAGATACAGGATAAAATGGATGCTTTTAATTTAGGCGCAGATGATTATATTGTTAAGCCTTTTCACTTTAATGAATTATTTGCGCGTATAAAAGTTTTTTTAAAACGTTCGGAAACAGGTGGGGAAGCAGGCGAGAAAATTACTGTAGGCGATTTGGAGATTGATCTTTTAGATAAAACAGTTACCAAAGGCACAACCAATATTAACCTTACTGCTAAGGAGTTTGCCCTGCTTGCACTGCTGGCAAAATCGAAAGGCAAAGTAATTTCGAAACACGAAATTCTTGAAAAAGTGTGGGGACTGAGTTTTGATACAGGCACAAACACCATCGAGGTATATATCAGTTTTCTTCGCAATAAAATTGATAAACCTTTCGACACGAAGCTGATACATACAAAACCTGGTTTCGGGTATTTTTTAAAGGAGTTATAATTTCATGAATCTTAAGCTTCGCATCGCATTACTTTTCAGCTTATTTGTGTTCATCATTTTGATGATCTCCTCTGTTTCCATTTTTGTTCTTAACGAGAATTTCAGGCAGGACGAATTCTTTAAAAGAGTAGAAAACGAGGCAAAAGAAACGTCACAATTATTTTTTAAAAAGCAGCAATCCCGCGAAGAGATTATTAAAGAAATCAATCTCATCGCCTCTTCATCTCTGCCGGAGCAACAGATATGCATCTTCGATTCTTCGTTCAATATTTTATATAGTACGCCTAATTATAGCAACCCCGCGATTCCCGTTAAATTTTTTGTGCTTGCCCGTAAAAATAAAGAATATCACTATGCTGAAAATCTTCGCGAAACAGTGATGATTCATGTAAAAGGGCAGGGCCAGCCTTACTATGTTTTAGCTTCGGCTACCGATGTGTATGGACGCCGTAAAATTGAGAACTTAAAAGTTATTCTTGCCTTTTCAATTTCGGGCGGGCTTTTATTAAGCGGACTGCTTGCTTTCTTCTATGTTAAGCAGATTATAAAACCTCTTGAAGATCTGCAGCAGCAAATGCAAAAGATTAATGAAAGGAACCTTACCCAAAGAGTAAGAACAGGAAAAAGCCATGATGAAGTTTCGCAAATAGCCAGGAATTTTAATGCGATGCTTGATCGTTTGGAGCATGCTTTTGAGATGCGTAAAAATTTTGTGCAGCACGCTTCGCACGAGTTACGAACGCCCATGGCCAATATGCTATCGCAAACAGAAGCGGCTTTAAGTAAGCCACTGCTTCCTAACGATTACCGGCAAATTTTGCATTCACTAAAAGAAGACCAGCAGGATATGATAAACCTGATGAATGCTCTTTTAATTCTTTCGCAATACGAAAAGATCACCTACCTGAAAGATTGGAGTGAGATAAGAATTGATGAAGTTTTATATGAAGCAGTGGATTTTGTAAAACAACTTTGGCCTCATGCAGTTATCACTATTGATTTTAAAGAAGTGCCTGAAAAGGATGAATATTTAAAAATAAACGGCAACGAAGCGCTTATAAAATCGGCCATACAAAATTTGTTTAAAAATGCCTGCCAGTATTCCGATGATTTTAAAGTAAAGGTTACCATTGATGCAAATGAAACAGGCATTACCTTACTTTTTGATAATGCAGGAAAGCAACTGTCAACTCACGAACAGGAGCGGTTATTTATTCCTTTTTTTAGAGGCGAAAATTCAATGAATAAAAAAGGGTTTGGATTAGGTTTGTCAATCGTACAAAGAATTATCACCCTTCATAAAGGCAGCATCAGCTACAAATCAATAGAAAACAACATTAACCGTTTTACTGTTTTTTTCCCGTTCGAATTGCAATAAAAAAACCCGCACAAATGCAGGTTTAATAATTTTTCAATAAGGGAATATATTAAGCAGTTGCTGCTGCAACTGTCGGAACCTTCTTAGCTAATTTTCTTTTTAGGTTAGCTGCTTTGTTTTTATGAATAATTCCACGCTTGGCTAATTTGTCAATCATTGATGCTACTAAAGGTAATTTTTCGGTAAAGGCATCTGCTTCTTTCACCTCTTTAATATCGCGGATAGCGTTACGTGTAGTTTTGCCATAGTAACGGTTACGCTCTCTTCTCTTTGCTGCCTGACGCACATCTTTCTTTGTAGCTTTATGGTTTGCCATAATTTTTCTTTTTAAAGGAGGGCAAAGGTAAGAGTTGTATAGAAGAAATACAAATTTTAAAAAAAGTTATCAGCAAATTCATTTTAATTTGTCATCAGTATATTTTACGATGAGAAATAGATCGTAGCTGTTACTAAAAAACTAATCTGATTTTTACTCAAATTTTCCTTCATACTTCTGCCATCAATGCCCGATATTTGCAGTAATTCTACTAAAGACAAATATCTTTAAATGAAAGATTTTTCTTACATAACGAGTTCGCACCCCGCCTACATTGAAAACCTATACCACGATTTTGTTACTGATCCTGAAAGTATAGACCAGGAACTAAGAAAGTTCTTCGAAGGCTTCGACTTTGCTGTTAGTAACGGACTGGTAAACGGGCACCCAACAAATGGTAAGCACCCTGCCGAAGACGGACAAAAGCCAACAGATGGTAACCAACTTGTTGCAGAAGGACAACAGCCCACAGATGGCAAGACACGGCCCGCAGATGAACAACCGGCAACAGGTGCTAAACAACCGGAGGCAGGTGTAAAACAACCAACAGAAGTACAACAGGTTGATATGCAGTTTCTGCAAAAAGAGTTGAGCGTATATCAATTAATACAGGCGTACCGAAAAAAGGGACATTTAATTGCCAAAACAAATCCCATCCGGGAGAGAAAAGACCGCCGCGCAAACCTCTCTCTTGAAAATTTCGGGCTAACAGATGCAGACCTTGAAACTAATTTTCAAACAGGTAAGGTAATTGGAATGCCGGATGCAAAGCTTAAAGGTATTATAGCTCATTTGCAAAAATGCTATACAGCCTCGGTGGGTGTAGAATATTCAAACCTTAATGACCAGGAGCGAATAGAATGGCTGGGCAATGAAGTAGAAACAGGATTTCACAAGCCCTTTACTGCAGAAGAGAAGAAACGTATTCTTGAAAAGCTTAACCAGGGAGTGATTTTCGAAAAGTTTTTGCATACAAAATATATAGGACAAAAAAGATTCTCCCTCGAAGGCGGCGAAACAACCATTGCTGCACTTGATGCTATCATTAATACCGCAGCCGACGGTGGTGTGGAGGAAGTGGTGATAGGTATGGCCCATCGCGGACGGTTGAATGTGCTGGTTAATATTTTAGGTAAAACATACGAGGAAATATTTACCGAGTTTGAAGGCACTGCCATTCCCGATACTACTATGGGCAGCGGCGATGTAAAATACCACATGGGTTTCAGAGGTGAGCATACTGCTAAGGATGGCAAAAAAGTAAACCTTCAGCTTTGCCCAAACCCTTCGCATCTTGAGGCTGTTGACCCTGTTGTTGTTGGTTTTGCCCGCAGCAAGGCCGATGTTATTTACGACAGTGATTACGACAGAATTTTGCCAATATTTATTCATGGTGACTCATCTGTTGCCGGGCAGGGCATTGTGTATGAAGTGTTGCAAATGAGTGGATTAAAAGGTTATTACACCGGCGGAACCCTTCATTTTGTAATTAATAACCAGATAGGTTTTACAACCGATTTTGATGATGCGCGTAGTTCTGACTATTGTACATCGTTAGCAGCAATGGTACAGGCGCCGGTTTTTCATGTAAACGGAGACGACCCTGAGGCGGTTGTGAAATGTGTAAACATAGCAACACGTTACCGCCAGCAATTTAACAGCGATGTATTTATTGATATGGTTTGTTATCGCCGCCATGGCCATAACGAAGGCGATGATCCAAAATACACCCAGCCAAAGTTGTACGCAATAATTGAAAAGCATGCAAACCCGCGTGAAGTATATAACCAGCAGTTAATTGCTAACGGATCAGTAGAGGCAGAACTGGCAAAAGAAATGGAAAAGAAATTCTGGGCCGATCTGCAGGAAAGATTAGATGAAATAAAACAGCATCCTTTACCATATAAACATCAAAAGCCCGAATTGTGGTGGCAGGATTTACGAAAAGCTACTGCTGCAGATTTTAACCAGTCGCCGGTTACTGCAATACCCGAAGATCAGTTCAGAAATATTTTCACCAGTATAATGGTTATTCCCGAAGGCTTTAAACCTTTAAAAAAGATTGACAAGCTTTTGCAGGATAAAGTAAAATTATTTGAAAACGACAATGCCGTTGATTGGGCAACTGGCGAACTTATGGCTTATGCAAGTTTACTGGTTGGCGGAAAAGATGTACGCATGAGCGGGCAGGATGTTAGGCGAGGTACATTCTCACATCGTCACGCGGTTTTGATGGATGAAGAAACAGATGAAAACTATAATCGTTTAAGTAAAATACCGGGTGCACAGGGACAGTTTCGGATTTACAATTCGTTATTAAGCGAGTTTGGTGTGCTTGGTTTTGAGTATGGTTATTCTATTGCCAATCCAAATACTTTGGTTTTATGGGAGGCGCAGTTCGGAGATTTCTTCAACACCGCCCAGGCAATGGTCGATCAGTTTATATGTTCGGGCGAAACAAAGTGGAGGCAAATGAGTGGTTTGGTAATGTTGCTGCCCCATGGTTACGAAGGCCAGGGCCCTGAACACAGCAGTTCACGTATCGAACGTTTTTTGCAAATGTGCGCAGAGTATAACTGGGTTATTACAAACATAACAACTGCCGCAAATTTTTTCCATGCATTACGCAGGCAGCTTGCCTGGCCTTTTAGAAAGCCGTTGGTGGTATTTACGCCGAAGGCAAACCTTCGTCATCCCGGCAGCTACAGTAAAATGAATGAATTTACAAGCGGCAGTTTTAAAGAAGTGATGGACGATAATTTTGCGGGGCCGGCAGATGATGTAAAGAAAGTTCTCTTTTGCAGTGGCAAAATTTATTTTGATCTTGCTGAAAAACAACAGAAAGAAAACCGCAAAGACGTTGCCCTTATACGCCTCGAACAAATGTACCCCTTACCAACAAACCAGTTAGATGAGTTGTATAAAAAATACAATAAGGCAACCTGGTTCTGGGTACAGGAAGAGCCTTTGAATATGGGAGCAGCCGGTTTTCTGCAAATGAATTTAAGAGGTATAAACTATGGCGTTATAAGCCGCCAGCCCAGTGCATCAACTGCTACCGGATACGCAAAAGTTCATGCACAGGAGCAGGCCGAAATTATTGAAACTGCATTTAATATTTAGAGAATATGAACCAGAAGGACTTTTTAAATAAAATAAAAGCCCGGGTATTGAAGGAGGATGCAAATGCCTCGCTAATACTTTTTGGTTCGCATGCAAGGGGCGATTACCGGGCAGACAGCAATTGGGACGTTTTGGTATTAACTAGTAAGGAAATGGATTTTAAGTCTGAAAGAAAATTGCGTGATGATATATATGAAGTGGAATTAGAATTTATGCAGCCGGTTTCTACCATTATTGTAGAAAAGGATAAATGGGAGTCGATGGCTATTACACCTTTATATGAAAATGTTGCCGTTCAAGGTAAAGTACTATGAATAATAACTTGAAGGCAGTAGTTGCTTATAGATTAAGTCAGGCAGATGAAGCGTTGGATTTGGCTCGAATGGCTGTTCAAAAAGGTTATTGGAATTCTGCTATGAGTAAGTTATATTATACATGTTTTTATTTAATACAGCTCTTTTTGCAAAGCACCGTATTCAAGCTCATACACATACAGGAGTTAAAACAGTTTTTAGTTTACAATTCCTTAAGGAAGGTAAGATTGAGCTAAATGGTGAAAATTATTAGCTATTTTTTTAGATAAAAGGCAGATAGGAGATTATGGCGACTTTCCGTCTTTTTCCAATGAACAGGTAATGCCCCTGTTGAAAGACGTTGAAGAGTTTAGGGTGGTGATGATAAAAATGTTGGAGGATTAAATTTTAAATAAATAACATTATGGACATTAACGTTTCTACAGTTGCAGAGGTAATAAGGGAGGAGCCATTATTTGAATGTAAAAAAAAAGAAGATGATTTTTTAAAAACAGAAGAAGAAACGGCTGAACTTTCCTCTTTTATTATTTCAACCTTGAAACGTATTGTGCATCAGTACGACTCTCAGGCTGCAATTGTTTTATTTGGAAGCAGGGCAAGGGGTGATTATTATCAGGAGAGCGACTGGGATTTTATAGTATTAACAAGCATTGAAGTGACAGAGTCTCTAAAAGAAAGTATTCGCAGGCAAGTTTTGTATGAAATAGAATTTAAAACCAATCAACATATTGCTACTATTTTTCACAACAAGGAGGTTTGGGAGCAGGATTATAAAATAACGAATTTATTCAAGAGTATTGCTGAGGAAGGAATTGTGGTATGAAATCGAAGTCTGATTATATTACATACAAATTAAAAAAAGCCGATGAATCATTACATGCCGCCCAGGTTTTACCTGACAATAAATTATATGCTGATGCCTTAACTAAAATTTACTATGCTGCTTTTCATGCTATAAGTGCGTTGCTGATAGAAAAAGAATTGAACCCTAAAACACATACTGGAGTTAAAAGCCTTTTTCATAAAGAGTTTATTTTTACAGGTATTATTGATAAAAGTTTTGCAGAATTATTTGATGTTTTGCTTGCAAAAAGGTTTGAAGCTGATTATGAGGTATTCGCGTTTATAAACGAAGAAAAAATACCTTCCCAGCTAGAGCAAACACAACAACTAATTAAAATAATCAAAGAGAAATTTCAATACAAATCAAATGATTGATATCAAAGTTCCGGCAGTAGGAGAATCTATTACTGAAGTATCATTGGTAAAATGGTTAAAAAAAAGCGGGGATTGGGTAGAAAGAGATGAGGTGCTTGCAGAGCTTGAAAGTGAAAAAGCAACCTTTGAAGTAAACGCCGAAAAAGCAGGCATTCTGCAAACAAATGCAGCCGAGGGAGATACTTTAAACATTGGCAATGTGCTTGCTAAAATTGATGATGCAGCGCAAAAACCGGCAGCAAATAATCAGCAAGCAAGCAATAGTAAGCAGCCGGAAAAGAACGGCCGACCTGAGGCAGCCCCGCAACCACAAACTGCAGATCAGAAACCGGAAACCGGAAACAAGTCTGTAACTGAAAGCATTCAACCTGCTGCAGGCAAAGGTGTTATCGAAGTAAAAGTTCCTACAGTTGGAGAATCGATAAACGAGGTTACACTGGTTAAATGGCTTAAAAAAGACGGAGACCTTGTAAACCGCGATGAAGTGATTGCCGAACTGGAGAGCGAAAAAGCAACTTTTGAATTGAATGCAGAACAAGCGGGAAAATTATCTATAAAAGCAAAGGAAGGCGATATTTTAAAAATAAAAGATGTAATTGCAACAATTGATAGTGATGTTGTAGTGCCTTCATCTGCTCCATCACAAACAAAGCCTGTTGTGCAACAACCGACACAAGCACCAGCGTCTTCACCCCCTCAAGCACCTGCAACTAGTAATCAACAACCGGCAACGAACAACCAACAACCAGCAACTCCAACCGATATTAAAGCATCTCCGCTTGCAGCGGCAATGATTGCCGATAAAAAAATGCAAACTTCTGCTATCACCCCTTCAGGTATCGGCGGCAAAATTTTAAAGAGTGATGTGCTGGAAGCTTTATCACATCCCGGTAAAAAAGCTACAGACGGCCAGGAATTATTTAGCCGCAATGAGCGCAGAGAAAAAATGAGCAACCTGCGTAAAACAATTAGCCGTCGCCTTGTTGAGGCTAAAAATACCACTGCCATGCTCACAACTTTTAATGAAGTGGACATGAGCCGCATTATGGCATTAAGAACACAGTTTAAAGATAAGTTTAAAGAAAAGCATGGCGTTAACCTTGGCTTTATGAGCTTCTTTTCGAAAGCGGTTTGTTATGCTTTGCAGGAATGGCCTTCAGTAAATGCTTATATTGACGGAGACTCTTTGGTGTTTCATGATTACTGCGATATTTCCATTGCTGTTTCTGCCCCTAAAGGTTTGGTGGTACCGGTAATAAGAAATGCTGAAAGCCTTAGCATGGCGGAGATTGAGAAAAAAGTAGTGGAACTTGCAACCAAAGCAAGAGACAATAAACTAAGCATGGAAGAAATGCAGGGCGGCACATTTACCATTACCAATGGCGGAGTGTTTGGATCGCTTATGTCAACGCCAATTATTAATATTCCACAAAGCGCCATACTTGGTATGCATAAAATACAGGAAAGACCAATAGCAGTAAACGGGCAGGTAGTTATTAAACCAATGATGTATGTGGCACTTAGCTACGACCATAGAGTAATTGACGGACGTGAAAGTGTAAGCTTTTTGGTGAGAGTAAAAGAACTGCTTGAAACACCTGAGTTATTGTTGTTTGGAAAAGACCCGGTAAAAACTTTGCTTGAATTGTAATTTCCAAAAACAAACTCAGTTATAAATGATAATGCCGCTCAAACAAAAGCGGCATTTATTTTTGTATATGAAGTATGCAGCACAATATATAAAAACAGCCGTACAATTAATTGAAGAATATGATGGCGCTGTACCATTGCACCACTACTTGAAAAGTAAGTTTTCTGTTGAGAAGAAATATGGTTCAAAAGACAGAAAATTTATCAGTCACTTATGTTATGCTTACTTCCGCTTAGGTCATTTTTTAAAAAACATAAGTGCAGAAGATCGGATAAAAGCGGCCTTGTTCTTATTAAATTCTGAAGAATGGAAAGTTGTATTTGCAGAAGATTGGTTATTGAACTGGTATAATGATATGGACAAGCGGGTACTGTTTATTGAAGACAAGTATCAACAAAATATTTCTGCAATCTTTCCCTGGCAGGAAGAATTGAGCGATGAAATTGACAAGCAATCTTTCAATCTTTCTCATCTCATTCAGCCTGATCTTTTTATCAGAATAAGACCGGGAAAAGAAAAGCTGGTAAAAGAGAAATTGAATAAAGCAAATGTCCCTTTCAGGCAAATAACCAATAGCTGCCTTGCCTTTGAAAACGGAACGAAGCTCGAAAATATACTCAATTTAAACAGTGAGTATGTAGTGCAGGATTTGAATTCGCAAAAAGTTGGTGAACTTCTGTCAACTGTCAACTGTCAACTGTCAACTAAAGTTTGGGATTGTTGTGCAGCAAGCGGTGGAAAATCCATTATGGCTTACGATCTTATTCCTGAAATTGAACTTACTGTTTCTGACATAAGGCCATCCATTATTCATAATCTTAATAATCGCTTAAAGGAAGCAGGCATTAAAAATTATCATTCATTTGTTGCCGATCTAAGCGGCGGTAGCCCCGGCCCTAAAGGGAGGAGAGAGAAAAGAAGCCCTGGCACTGAAGGAAGAAGAGAGAAAAGCGAAATTGAAACTGCTTCCTTAAAAGAAGCAAGCATCCCTTCTCAACATATCAACCAATCAACCAATCAACTATTCGACCTCATCATTTGCGATGCTCCTTGCAGCGGATCAGGAACATGGAGCCGAACACCCGAACAGCTGTATTTTTTTAAACCCGAAGAGATAACCCGATACAGCAATCTTCAAAAGAAAATTACTTCTAATGTAATTCCATTTATTAAAAAGGGTGGGCATCTTCTTTACATAACCTGTTCTGTTTTTAAAAAGGAAAATGAAGAAGTTGTTGAGTATATAAAAAAACAGTTCGGGCTTACTTTAATAAAAATGGAATGGCTGAAAGGTTATGATAAAAAAGCGGATACATTGTTTGCGGCTTTGTTTATTTTATAAAAGTTATTTCAATTAAGGTTAATTTAATAGAAACAACAAAAAAATACCCGGCGTAAAAACACCGGGTCTAATAACCAAAACCAACTGCTATGGAAACCTATTTAAAACCTGTTATTTAAACTGTTTATATAAACCAAAGTTTAATAGCTTACTCAACAGAAATGTTTTTTGGAGTTATTTTAACTTCTTCTTTTTTAGGCAGGAACATCTTCAAAATTCCATTCTCATATTTTGCTTCGATGCCGTCTGCATTAATCTTTTCATCTAAATTGAAAGAACGTTTAAAGCTTGCGAAACTGAATTCGTTCCGCAAATTCTTCTGCGCCTTATTCTCTGTTTCTGCTTTTTTCTGATAGCTTATTGTTAGTATTCCGTTTTCAACATTCAGTTTAAAATCTTCTTTATTTCTGCCAGGTGCATTCAATTCTAAATGATAGCCTTGCTCATCTTCATAAGTGTTTACCGGGGCTGAAGTTGTATTACTTTCACTTACAACATTTGCAGGAAAGGAATTAAACAACTCGTCGAAAATGCCTGCGAAGCTTCGTGTTTGAGGTATTCTTTTTGCGTATATCATATTTTTAAATTTTTCTCATCAGGTTCAAATTGTATTCCGTTCAATAAAATCTATTAAAAGTGGCAAGAAAAGTAGCTCAACTAAGACTTTTTGTCGCTAAACCTACAATTTATCTGACGTTTTTACACTTAACATTCCTTTTTTCGTTTGAAACCACTTTTCTGCTTATTTTTGTATCTCATTATAAAGTAAATAATAAATAGAAAGAATATGTACCCGGAAGAAATAGTATTACCAATGAAGGCTGAGCTAACCGAAAATGGATTTGAAGACCTTGAAACGCCTGAACAGGTAGAAGAATATGTAAATAAAGAGGGAACTACTTTGGTTATGATTAACAGCGTATGTGGTTGCAGTGCCGGTTCGGCTCGTCCCGGTGTTTTGATGGCTGTTGCAAATGCTGATAAAAAACCTGAAAACCTTACCACTACATTTGCAGGCTTTGATATTGATGCAGTAAAGAAAGTTCGTGAGCTATTAATGCCTTATCCGCCTTCATCGCCTGCTGTTGCTTTGTTTAAAGATGGTGAGTTGGTTCACTTTATAGAAAGACATCAGATTGAAGGCCGCCCGGCACAAATGATTGCCAGTAACCTTATAGCAGCTTTTAATAAATATTGCTAAAAGCAATTTAAGATACGTAAGATTTCATCTTGTGAAGCTTTTGCTTACACATGGATGGGTTAGTAAATAGCCTCCGCCATTTCTATGGTGGAGGTTTTGTTTTTGTAAGTATTTATAAATGATTAAGGCAACAAGGCTAGAAATTTATGAACCTATTTTACTTGCGATTGCCTCTTATTTCCTGTAACTGTTTCATGGAGCGGATATTATTATAAACTCATTATTTCATTCCATATTTGTTTTGTTACAGGTATTCCTTTTTCTAAATTTTCTTTTCTTGTTTTTACAACACCTTCGCCGGGATAACGAACAGTGCCTGAATTTTTATCAGGCTCCGCATTTTTATAATCCTGTATAATTTGTTCTAAAGCCTGTGCAATAGCCGAACTGTTATGAAGCTTAGAAATATTGATTGCAATAAAAACCTGCGAAACATTTATCTCTGCTTTTTGCCTGCTTATTTCATGCGTTGATAATCCTCCTGAAAGAATGGTAGCTAAAATATCTAACAACAAAGCTAATCCCGATCCTTTCCAATAACCAATTGGCAACGAGCGATTGGTTTGTAAAATTTTTTCAGGGTTGGTTGTTAACTCTCCATTTTCATCAAAGCCTCCCGGCACAGGTAATTGTTCGCCTTGTAATTTTTTTAATTCCATTTTTCCATACGAGAATTGAGACATTGCCATATCAAGCACAATGGCTTCATCTTTATATGGAATGGCAACGATGAGCGGATTGTTTCCTAAGCGGCTATCCTTTGCGCCCCATGCAGGCATGTTTGCTATTGTGTTAGTCCAACATATAAATGCAAAGCCTTTTTTTGCAGCTTTCCATCCGTAGGTTCCTCCGCGCATCCAATGGTTGGTATGAGATATAGCTAGGCAACCGATTCCGTTTTGTTCTGCAATGGTCGTAGCCCTGTCTGTACAAAAGAATGCATTTAAAATTCCCGGGCCTGACTGTCCGTTCCACTGCTCAACTGCTCCAAAACTTCCTGTTAATACAGGCTCATTATTTATTATTATATGTCCCTCTTTTATATTTTGTATAAACCGCGGGAAGCGATTTACCCCATGTGTATATACACCGTCTAAACTATTTTCTGCAAATGTTTGTGCGCATATAATTGCTTTTTCCGTACTAAAGCCATACTTGATCAAAAGATCATAAAATAGTTTCTCCATGTCTTTGTAAGAAACTATTATCGTGTTTGTTGAAAGATTAGTATTAGTCATGAAAAAATCTATTGGTTGAAACAAAAAAACAGCAGAGGTCATCTACTGTTTTCTATTAAATATATAATGCAATTTATTTTGTTTTCTTTTGCGGCTTGGGAGCAAAGATTACAAGCATTCTTTTCCCTTCCATTTTTGGCATGCCTTCTAAAACAGCCGTTTCGGCAAGCCGTTCAGCAAACTTTAAAAGCAACAGCTCCCCACGATCTTTAAACATGATGGCACGTCCTTTAAATTGAACATACGCTTTTACTTTATTGCCTTCCTTTAAAAACTTTTCTGCATGTTTAGCTTTAAAATCAAAATCATGATCGTCGGTGCCGGGAGTAAAACGGATTTCTTTTACTTCGCTTTGCTTGGCGTTTGCCTTCATCTCTTTTTCCTTACGCTTCTTCTCGTACAAAAACTTTTTGTAATCAATAATTCTGCATACAGGTGGTGCAGCATTAGGAGATATTTCAACAAGGTCTAAGCCTTGTGCTTCGGCCATTGCCAAAGCTTTTTCGGTAGGATAAATACCAGGTTCAATTCCTTCTCCTACCAACCGTACTTCAGGAATGCGGATCATTCTGTTTGTGCGGTGTTCCTGTTGTTGTTCTTTACGAAAGTTTGGGTTTCTGCCCCTTTGAAAACTTGGGTTTAATGCCATTAATACTTTTTTGGTGAGTGTTGTTATCTATGAGACAATTTAGATGATTACTTTATTAACTTGAAAGTTTTAATATTCCAACTACAATTCCGACTAGTGCTATCATAGTACCTATGATCCACATAAGAATAGTATTGAAACGTTTTTCCATTTCAACTCTTGAAGAAAGAATTTCGGTTTTCAATTCTTGAATATTAAGCTTTAGTTCGGCTATATCTTCCTTAGTTGCCAGCGTATCTTTTTTAGCTTCAAACTTAATTTCGATGGCTTGTTCAAGTTCTTCTACAATAACTTTTGCATCAGCATCATTATTAAAATAACGCTGAAAAATTTCGTACATTTTAAATGATTGGCTTGATGTCATTGAGAATTGTCGTCAAGTATTTTTTCAATTTCTTTAAAGATGGTCTTTGCAGTTTCGGCATCAAAATGCTTTCTTAAAATCTCGTAAATTTCTATCGCCATCAAAGTTGTCATCTCTCTGTAAAAATAGCAAATTATTCAAATGCTCTTTTACTTTGTATTTCTTCCTTTAAAAAATCTAATACCTCGTTTATTGTTTTAGTTCCCAAATCTCCTTTTGCCTGCTTGCGGACAGCTACTTTGCCTTCGGTCATTTCCTTTTCTCCTACCACAAACATATATGGAATCTTGCTCATTTCAGCTTCTCTTATCTTCTTTCCTATCTTTTCGTTTCTGTCGTCCACTTCTACTCTAATTTCTTCTTTCTTTAATTGCTGCATTACTTCCTGCGCATAAGGAATATATTTATCACTTATAGGTAAAACAATTGCCTGTGTTGGTGTTAACCATAATGGAAATTTACCGGCACAATTTTCTATTATTACGGCAATAAATCTTTCTAAAGAACCAAATGGTGCACGGTGTATCATAATAGGGCGGTGCTTACTATTGTCTTCTCCAATATAAGTCAGATCAAAACGTTCGGGTAAATTATAATCAACCTGGATGGTTCCTAACTGCCATTTTCTGCCAATGGCATCCTTTACCATAAAGTCGAGCTTTGGTCCGTAAAAAGCAGCTTCGCCATATTCAATAACTGTTTTTAGTCCTTTTTCATTTGCTGATTCTATAATTGCCTGTTCAGCTATTTCCCAGTTCTCATCACTACCAATGTATTTACTTCTGTCTTCCTTATCTCTCAATGAAATCTGGGCAGTATAATCAGAAAGACTTAATGCGTCTAATACATACAAAACCAAATCAATCACTTTCTTAAATTCATCTTTTACCTGGTCGTGACGGCAAAATAAATGTGCATCATCCTGTGTAAATCCGCGAACTCTTGTGAGACCATGTAATTCGCCATGTTGCTCGTAACGATACACTGTTCCAAACTCGGCTAAACGTAATGGAAGATCTTTATAACTGCGCGGAGATGATTTATAAATCTCGCAATGATGCGGGCAATTCATCGGCTTCAGCATAAACTCTTCACCTTCCTGCGGGGTTTTTATTGTTTGAAAACTATCCTTACCATACTTCTCATAATGGCCGCTTGTTATGTATAATTCTTTATTACCAATATGCGGCGTAATAACAGGAAGATAGCCTGAATCCATTTGTGCCTTCTGCAAAAATTGTTGTAAACGCTCTCTCAACATTGCACCTTTAGGCAACCATAAAGGCAAACCCAATCCAACCTTTTCTGAAAAGGTAAACAATTCAAGCTCCTTACCTAATTTGCGATGGTCTCTTTTTTTTGCTTCTTCCAATAACGTTACATATTCATCCAGTTCTTTTTGATTAGGGAACGTAACGCCATAAATACGGGTGAGCATTTTACGCTTTTCATCACCACGCCAATAAGCGCCGGCAATGCCGGTAAGCTTAACGGCTTTTATAAAACCGGTATGAGGTATGTGAGGGCCGCGACACAGATCAGTAAAATTGCCCTGAGTATAAAAAGTTATTTCTCCATCATTGAGGCCATCTATCAATTCTAATTTATATTCATCGCCTTTATCGGTAAAATATTTTACTGCATCAACTTTGCCAACTTCTTTGCGAAAGTATGCGTTGTTTTGCTTAGCCAGTTCAGCCATCTTTACTTCAAGCTTACGTAAATCTTCTTCGGTAATTTGCCGGTCGCCTAAATCAATGTCGTAATAAAATCCTTTTTCAATAGCTGGTCCAATTCCTAATTTTACTCCCGGAAATACCGCCTCCAAAGCTTCCGCCATTAAATGAGCCGATGAATGCCAGAACGTTGATTTTCCTTCCACATCATCCCACGTTAAAAGCTGCAGAGAAACATCTTTATTTACAGGGCGTGAAAGATCCCAAACTTCACCATTTACTTTGGCAGCTAAAACCTTTCGTGCAAGCCCCTGGCTAATAGACATGGCAATATCCATTGCCGACAAACCGGCTTCGTATTGCCTTACTGCACCATCCGGAAAAGAAACATTGATCATAAAACGGTTACTGTATTTAAAACGAGTGCAAAGGTAACAAACAATCGGCAGAGGATTGGCAGAGTTGCAACCACTTGAATAATTTGGATAAAGCAACTCTGTTTAAAATACAATGAATTTACTTGCTTCAAAAAAAATTAATAAAAACGGAATCTTTACATTTGCGCTAATTTACAATTGAAGCATTTGCAGGTATGAAGAAAATTGAACTTGAAATTGTGGCACTATCGCATAGTATAACCCAAACCCATTCGTATGCAGTGGTTTTAGGCGAAGTAAATGGACTGAGGCGTTTACCCATTGTTATCGGTGGATTTGAGGCGCAGGCAATTGCTGTTGCCCTTGAAAGAATGCAGCCCAGCCGGCCCTTAACCCATGACTTACTGAAGAATTTTATGAACGCCTTTAATGTTGATTTGCAGGAAATTATCATCAGCGATTTGCAGGAGGGCATATTTTATTCAAAACTTCTTTGTGTTAATGAGCATGACACTGTTGAAATTGATAGCCGCACCAGTGATGCTTTAGCCTTAGCTGTTCGTTTTGGTTGTCCGGTTTATACCTACGATCATATTTTGGAAAGTGCAGGAATTTTAATGGAAGATACTGCAAACCAAAAGAAAAAAAATCCCGGCGCTCCTTCTGCTGATCCGGGCAGCCGCGAAGATTTAAGCGCCTTAAGTTTGGAAGAGCTGAATAACCTTTTAAAAGAGGTGCTCGATCAGGAAGACTATATACGCGCAATCCCTATAAGAGACGAAATAAAGAAGAGGAAGAAGTGAGTAAGTTGTAGGTTATAAGTATAAACTCTGTCTGCCATTTTTTTACTTATTACAAACCTCTTAAATGGTTCGGTTTCCTAATTGTAAAATTAATCTTGGCCTGCATGTAATTCAAAAAAGAGCCGATGGATACCATAACATCGAAACTGTTTTTTACCCTCTTTTTTTACGAGATGCTTTAGAAATCATTTCTTCATCAGAACAGCAGTTTGAGGCTTCAGGATTAGAGGTTACAGGAAACTTTGAAGACAATCTTTGCCTGAAAGCTTATCAAATATTAAAAGAAGATTTTCGACAATTACCGCCTTTAAAAATTCATTTGCATAAAGCAATACCTATTGGTGCAGGGTTAGGCGGCGGAAGCAGTGACGCGGCTTTCATGCTTGAGATGATAAATGAGAAATTTTGTTTGCAATTATCAGAAGCTGCCCTTATAAATTATGCTTTACAATTAGGCAGCGATTGCCCTTTTTTCATTATAAACAAACCGTGTTTTGCTACCGGCCGTGGAGAAAATCTGGAAACTATTAATCTTATTTTATCTGAATATAAACTAATTGTAGTTAACCCGGGAATTTATGTTTCAACAAAAGATACATTTTCAACACTAACACCGAAACAGCCCGAAAAATCTATTAAGGAAATTGTATCGCAACCTGTTGAAAGCTGGCGGGAAGAATTAACCAACGATTTTGAAAAACCTGTATTTGATTTGTACCCGCCTGTTAAAAAAATTAAAGACGAAATGTATGCAGCAGGTGCAATATATGCTTCGATGACAGGAACAGGAAGCACAGTATTTGGTATTTTCCCAAAAAACTTTGAACCTGATTTTTCTTTTTCTGAAAATTACTTATATGTGGTTATACCTTAAATTCTTTATCAAACACATAGGCACAATAGGCGAACATAGTAACAGTAATATAAATCTTGTTTCTATGTTCCTATGTCTATGTGGTTAGTGTACATTTCAAATAACTTCTTAAGATGGCTTTCAGATTTGAGGCAAAATATTTTCCATAAAAAAAGCGCAGCAATTCCGCGGCGCTTTCACTAATATTATTATAGATTATTAAGCCACTCTACCCATCTGCTTAAGATAAGCGATGTGAGAAATAACTGCCTGGCTCATTCTTTTATATTCAACATATTCAACGCCATATTCTTTGCATGCATTCTTTATGATCTTGCTGATTTGAGGATAGTGAACATGCGAGATTTTAGGAAATAAGTGATGCTCAATTTGAAAATTCAAGCCACCTACAAACCATGAAATAAGCTTATTGTTAGTTGCAAAATTTGCTGTTGTTTTTAACTGGTGAATTGCCCACTCATCTTCAATTTTACCGGTAACTTCGTCGGGCATCGGGAAGTGTGTATGCTCAACAGTATGTGCCAACTGAAAAACAATGCTCAAAATAAAACCTGTTGCAGCGGTAAAGCATAAGAAACCAATTATATATTTTGTAAATCCAATGGTAATAATAGGAACAACTATAAACAAAGCATAATAAATAATTTTAAAAGCCCAAAAGCTGATATGATCGCTCATATCCATTTTTTTAAGTGGAATATCGCCAATCCTTTTTCTAAAATATTTTTTATAGTCGGATATGAAACTCCAATGAAAATGAAGCAGACAATAAAAAAACCAAAAGTACACGTGTTGGAAACGGTGCATTTTATATCGCTTCTGCGTTGATGCCATTCTTAAAAAAGGCTTTGCATCCAGGTCGTCATCAACACCATCAATATTCGTAAACGCATGGTGAACAATGTTATGCTTCACATTCCACATAAAAGGGCTTCCGCCTAAAACACCTAAAGTAATAGCAGCACATTTATTAACAAAAACAGATTTACTAAAGCTGCCATGTGCACCATCGTGCATAATATTAAAACCGATAGCTGCCATTAAGCCGCCTAACCCTGCGGCTTCTAATAATGCCCATGCAGTTGATGGAGTAAAAAATACAAGGTGAACATAGGTAAACGCAAAAGCAAGCAACAGCACAATTGCCTTAATATATAATTTGTAATTGCCTGTTGTACTAATTCCACGTTCAGTAAAATAATCGTTGATACGTTTTTTTAATTCTGCATGAAATGATTGTTTCTGTGTTGCAAATTTGGGAGTGGTGTTCATTTGAGATTAGTATTTAAAAACCTTTTTTATAGTTGGTATGATTAATATTTAGGTTGTATGTTGAATAATAGCGTTAAAACTTTTAATGCCTATCATCTTATCTGTTAAGTAACCTTCTGCAAACTTTACGCCGATGCGTTTGCCAAGCATCATCGCCCGTGCTTTTACTGTTTCTAAAAACTCTGGACTTGAAATATAGGTTTGAGGTTCACTAAGGTTTGGGTTAAAAAATTGGGTAGTGTATGCAAGCACCGACTCTATTTTTTTATCCATATATGCAGAAATATCCACTACAAAATCGGGTTGTAAAAATCTGTCCTGCAGGTAATGGAAAACATATTTAGGCCGCCATGCCTCCTGGTTCTTTTCTTCCTCTTCAGTAACTATCTTTCTTAACCCCGAAAGAAAAGCGGCATCAGAAACAAGTTTAGCACTTCTTCCATGATCGGGATGGCGATCTTCAGGGGCATTACACAAAATAATTTCGGGCTGATACTTTCTGATTACCTGTATTGTTTTTCGCTGGTTAATTTCATCGTTTTGAAAAAATCCGTCTGCCATGGCAAGGTTCTCTCTTATCTGCACTCCTAATACTTTTGCAGCGTTGGCAGCTTCCATTTTCCTGGTTATTGCAGTGCCCCGGGTTCCTAATTCACCATGCGTTAAATCTACAATTCCAACTTTTTTACCTTCGGCAATACATGCTAAAATAGTTCCTGAACAACCTAACTCCACATCATCGGGATGCACACCAAAAGCTAATACATCCAATTTTTCAACCATATAATGCAACCAGTTATAGAGGGTTGCAAGGTACTTTATTTAATGGGTTCATGTTGTTAATGAAAAGAATAGATTTCAACAATTTGCGAAATAAAGAGGAAAACTCTTCACACCAAAATCTTTTAAGCAGGCTTAAGAACGCGTATATTTTAAATGCATATACATATTGTAGTAATATCTAAACTGCAGGTAACATTACTGGCTATAATGTAATATGCAGCTCTTTTGCTGTTAGTGCAAAATAAAGATTTTGAAACTCGTGCAAAAAAAGGTTAGTCTTCCAAATAAGGGCGAGGTTGCCATCCAACCCATAACTAACCTCACACGAATCTCTTAGTTGGTTGATAATGAAATTCCCTTCTTCTGAAGAGAAAACATTTGAATAATGAAACCTTTCCTGTTTAATAAGCCCACAGTTATGCAAAATTTCAGATGTTAAGGGGATAGGAGATACCTCATTATAATTACTTGTACGGGTAGTCTGATTATTCTCGCCAATATGAGCTACTTCCAGTTCATTCAACATTATTTGCGTTACAAAATAATTGATGCCTTTATAGTTAACCCAATTACCTTTTCTTAATTCGTTTGCTTGTATCATAATGCTGATATTTCTTAAGACAGTTGTGTTGAAATTATTTCTTCTTCATGCTTGCCTTTTTTAAATTTTCAGTAGCTCTAAACTTTACAATTTTAGTTATCAGTTCTAAAGGCAGAGGCTTGTCAAGCGGAAACTGAACTGAACCTTTTGCACCTTTATAAACCGAGAGTTCTTTCTTAAACGCGTCAATTCCTGATGCCGTAGGATAAAACCCAATATGATTTTTATAAGCTGCAAAATACACCAGCATCCCATTAAATTTAAATGCAGGCATTTGATAACTTATCACCTCTTCTGCTTGGGGTGCGGCTTCTTTTATGGTCGTGCGCACTTGTTCCAAAAGTGTTTGAATGTCTTTAGGAAATCCAGCGATATACTCGTCAATATTGTTTGGTTTATTTGCAGTCATTCAAAATTTATTTTCAGTAAAACTTTTTTAGTTGTTTGTCAGTGGTACAGAAGTTTCATCGCTATTAAAAAAAATTTATTCCTTTAAAAAGTTGATGCAAGGTATTGAATAGAATTATTTATTTTGAATTGTCAGAAAGCATAATAATTAACTCTGCCATTATAATTTCATCAGTGATGGTTTCATAGAAACACATTTTTCAAAAGAGTTGAATTAATTTTCATAAACATGGTTGAGCTGTTATTTTTTTAAAAATTGATAACAACGAAATTGGTAAAAATTAAAAGCATATTAAAAGTTGCAGCAACCTGAAATTGTATCTAATGAACCTGACTGAATAGAACTTTATACACTTATATTTGCAACAACGTAACAAAAATAAAATGAAAAAAAGCTTACTCTCACTAATTGCAGTCTGTTATATACTTTTAAACATAGCTTTCGGGCAGAGTAATGAAGTAAAAAGAGGCCCGGCAAGAGTAACCCTTTCAGGCAAAGTAACCGATGCTAAAACAGGCGCACCGTTAGAAAGAGCCTCTATTTATATTGCTGATCTCAAAACAGGTACTGTTGCTGATACCAGCGGAAATTATGTTATCCGTAACCTTCCTGCAGGTACTTACCTGGTTGAAGCAGGTTATGTAGGTTATAAAAGAATTTTAAAAACCATCACTTTCTCAAAAGATGTTACTGCAGATTTTGCCCTCAGCGTTTCAATTACCGAAGAGAATGAAGTAGTGGTTACCGGCACATCAAAAGCCACTTCCATTCGCCGTAACCCTATCCCGATTGTTTCAGTTAATAAGCAGTATTTGCAACAGAACTTAAGTACCAATATTATTGATGCTATATCAAGAGTACCGGGTATAAATGCCGTAACTACCGGCCCAAATGTTTCAAAACCTTTTATTCGCGGCTTAGGCTTCAACAGGATACTTACTTTAAACGATGGTGTTCGCCAGGAAGGGCAGCAATGGGGCGATGAACATGGCATTGAAGTTGACCAGAATGATGTAGATAAAGTGGAAATAGTAAAAGGACCAGCAAGTTTAATTTATGGTTCTGATGCGCTTGCAGGAGTGGTGAATTTGTTGCCGCCTAATCCGCCTGCTGCCGGAAAGATCGTAGGTAATCTGTCAAACGAATATCAAACCAATAACGGCCTTATTGCAAACTCATTCGGAATATCAGGCAATACGCATTCATTTACTTGGATGGGCAGGGTTTCGCGAAAGCAAGCAACAAATTATCGTAATAAATACGACGGCAGGGTATATAATACCGGTTTTAGAGAAACTGATGCGTCTGCATTATTAGGTATTAACCGTTCGTGGGGTTACAGTCATCTTGGACTTTCTCTTTATAATAATTTGCAGGAAGTGCCCGATGGCAGCCGTGATTCTGCTACAAGAAGATTTACAAAACAAATTACGGAAGCTGATCTTTTTCGCCCCATTGTTTCTGATAAAGAGTTGAGGTCGTATAAAATTTCCGATCTTCACCAGCACGTTCAGCATTATAGAATCTATAGCGCAAACAGTTTTATTTTAGGCGCCGGCAGACTCGCTCTTAACCTTGCTTATCAAAAAAGTGTAAGAAGAGAGTACAGCCATCCGCAGGCAAATGTTCCGGGTTTATATCTTTTGCTTAATACATTTTCTTACGATGCTAAATATAACCTGCCTGAGAAAAATGGCTGGGGTGTAACAACGGGAATAAACGGGATGTATCAAAATAATAATTCTGAAAAAGGGACTGAGTTTGTAATACCTTCTTATCATCAGTTTGATTTTGGTCCTTTTGTTTTCGTAAAAAAAACAATTGAGAATTTGGAGTTAGCGGGTGGCTTAAGATATGATGTAAGAAACTTTAGCAACAAAGAATTATATACAAAGACAGACCCTGTTACCGGTTTTGAAAAACCTGTTTCTGGCGCAAATATTACCGGCGCCGAAAAGCCTTTTTATAGTTACCAACATACCTTTTCAGGCATAAGCGGAAGTGTAGGAGCATCTTACCGGTTTTCGAACCAGCTTAGTATGAAAGCTAATATCGGCCGTGGTTACAGGTCGCCTAATATTTCTGAAATATCTGCAAACGGAGTTCACCCGGGAACAAATATTTACCAGTTGGGTAATCTTAATTTTAAACCTGAGTTCAGCCTGCAGGAAGATATTGGGCTTACTTATAATACCCCTCATTTTACTTTAAACACCGAATTATTTAATAACGATATTCAAAATTATATTTTCAACCATAAGCTTTTAAACAGCCGTGGCGAAGATTCTGTGATTGTTCCCGGGAATGAAACTTTTCAATTTCAGGCCGCAAAAGCGCGTTTATATGGTGCAGAAATAACTTTAGATATTCATCCGCATCCGTTAGACTGGCTTCATTTCGAAAATTCACTTTCAGTTGTTTATGGAACAAATAAAGGAGGGAATAACAATCTGAAAATAAATGACAGTTCAAAATACCTGCCCTTCATTCCGCCTTTGCACACCTTCTCGGAACTTAGAGGGAACTTTAAAAAAGTAGCGGCAAAAATCGTAAATGGTTTTGCTAAAATTCAGATGGAATATTATGCTAAACAAAACAGGGTTCTGCTGGAATCAAACACCGAAACGCCTACTCCCGGATACCAGTTATTTAATGCGGGTTTTGGAGCAGATTTCACCAACAGGAAAGGAAACACGGCTTTAACCTTTGCGTTTCTTGTAAATAATTTATTTGATGTAGGGTATCAGTCTCACTTAAACCGTTTAAAATATTTTGAGCCTTATCCGGGAAACTTTACCGGCCACAATGGTATTTATAATATGGGAAGGAACTTTAGTTTTAAAATAAACGTGCCTTTCGACCTAAGTAAACAGCATTGATACTTCTTTTTCAGGGCTATCTTAATATGCAAAGATGTCGGCAAAGACTAAATTAATGTCTTGTAATAACTTTTTGTCTGGCTTTTTATTTAACTCGGATTTTCTATAACAATGGTAGAGTTCCAAAATCGTTTGTTCGTCTTTTGCTTGAATTTTAGCTATGTCAACGACCAATGCCTTATTAATGTCGTTAGGCTCAAATTTTTGTAATCCATTTCCGTATTCTCTCCTGTTGTCATTGAAAATATCTTTTGAAATCTCTGTTTGCAAATAGGCAAAAAGCAAATCTGCCTTTGGTGCCGAAAACATATTTAAATAAACACAGTGGAAAGTTGTAAGGTTACTAATGTTTGCCTCATTACGAACAAACCGAAGTCCATTACGATTAAAAACTGAAACCCAAATTGGAGATGGTGGTCTGTTCTCTAAAGAATACCACGGATTACGGCAGGCTGTTAAAAATTTCTTGTGAATTTCTTCTGCTTCACCTTTCGTGAGATAATTTTTCAATGATTTGTCATTAGGGTCAGTAGCATTTAGAAGATAAACAAACTTATCGTTCAGTTTTAGTTTTTCAAAATCCTCTTTGGTAAAAAATGCTCCTCCAATTTCTATTGATTTTGTTATGCAAGGCAATAAGTATTTTTCTGAAATATTATTTCGCTTAGCTTTTGATTGATTAAATGTAAAATAGTCATTGGCTCCTGTTGCAATACCCCGAACTACTTTTCCAAAGTTTGTAAAAGGCACAAGGTTTTTAAAGCTCAAAGCATTTTGCTTTTGATAGTAAGCCCGCCATTTAATTTCCGGGTTGAGTTCTGAAAACAGAATTGCATTATCTGAATTAAAATGAGGATACAATTGGAATTTAACCTGCAAAGAAAATAACTCGTCAGGTGTTTTAATTTTAATGAATTCAACCTCTGATTTTTTATTATCATTTGCGAATAATAAAATAGAAGCAGTCGTCAGTGCATCATCAAAAACATTTTCTTCAAAATCAAAAATAATAATGTATCGTAGTAACTGATTTTTGATGAGATAGGATTTTACCAATTTGCCATAATCAGAATTCAAAAATTCTGATGGAATAATATAGGCGGCTCTGCCACCTGCATTTAATTGATAGGCTGATTTTACAAGAAAAAGGGTGTAGAGATTAGTAAAACCACTTAGTTTAAGTCTAAGTTTTTCCTCAATATTTTTGAGTATTGTTTTATTGTCGTAGTCATGGAATTTGAAATATGGGGGATTGCAAATAATTCCATCATATTTATTCTCCCAATCATTGAACATGTAATCTTTTAATTGAATTGATGTTTTGGTATCATCTTCAAAAATATTTGCTGCTTGTTGCAAAATATTTTCATCTATTTCAAACCCCTTGATTAAACAATTAGTATTTATTTGTCTAATAGCTCTTGCAAAAACACCAAGTCCAAATGCGGGGTCTAAAACTGTTTTAAGATTATTATTTCCATTAAGCCAATTTGCCATAAATTGAGCAACTGAAAAAGGGGTAAAAAACTGGGCAAATTTTTTACGATGCTCAATAGAAGTGTATTGAGAATATTCCTTTTCAGGTTCGTTTGTAGCGGTATTGACTTTAGTTTCCTGCATCAAAATTCGTTTTCATTAATGCCAAGAAGGTTTATTAAATTTTTTACATCAAGATATGCTACTCCTCCTTCAAATGTCACATAGAAAAGCAATCTGCCTCTATCAAGTTCTTTTAGCTTGCTCTTGTGTGTAGGCATGTCAACCTTGTTAGCAATCTCAATTCCACTTTTTGAATTTATCTTTATAGTTGTTTTATTCTGATTTTTCACGTCTCTTTCCAGGTAAAATTTCACTTCCTCTTCTTCTGAATTGGAAATAATTGACAAGATATTTTCGTAAGAAATACCAAAGACTTTATCAAAGAAGACTTGAAAGTAAAAATGGGGAACGTTATAAGTTTGCGTCCATAAATAAACAACTTTCAAAATCTTCAACTTTTGGTGTTATACTTAAATGTTCCCTCTTTTGAATTTGCTTTATCGTTTCCTTTAAGATTTTAAAATGCTCGGTAAGCTCAATTAATCTTTCAGAAGAACTCCAATTTGGTCTGTTAGAACCTGTGACAGTTAATGTGTCTTCTTTAATGCTGTTTAGAATGTCAACATATTTTTTCTTGAGTGGGTGTTTTAAAAGGTCAGTGTAATTTTCCAAAATCAATTGCTTGATTTTTAGAGCAGATTCAGTATAGTGCTTAATTCTAATTTGCATTGCACTATCATACTTTTCTATGAGGAAAGCACTAGAACGGATTTCTATTCCCGCAATAGCAAGTGAAACAAGAGGATGAATTTGGATATGTGGTATCCTGCTGATGTCATAATTCCATTCAGCATTATAATCTTCTTTTTTAAAAATTAAAATATCAGGTCTTTTTCCAATCGTATCAAGTTCAATTTGAAACTGCTGATAAAATTCATCAAAGCCTTGTTCTCCTGCAACACGGTCTTCCGACTTACCATATTTAACGGCAACAAAGTTTTTTGAAGTTTCATTGAAAGCACGAAGTATTAAATTTTCAGCCCAGTCCCCTTGTTCTCTGTTGGTAATAAAATTTGATGAAGCTTGTGTGGGTGTCCTGGCTTGTTCTCTGGGAATATCCAAATCAATTAAGCTCTTTGGGACTTATGAATGAGTTGTTGTATTCTTTCTTTATAGCTCATTGTTTTGCTTTTAAATATTCAACTTTCTTTTCCGCAACTTTTAATGTGTCAAGGTCTGCTTCTTCCTCAATGATTTTATATGCGAAAAGGTCGCTAAGAAACTCCTTAATAAGCACTTTTTTGTCAATTTTAAAAAATATAGCAAGTTGTTTTATTTGTTCTTTGGTCGGCTGCCTTTCGTTCCGTTCAATCTTTCCAAGTAAAGATGTGTCAATACCGATATTGCCCGCCACTTCTTTCAAAGAAAGTTTTGCATTTTCTCTAATTGTCCGCAATTGTTCACCGAATGAACTAATGCTTTTTTTGGATGCCATTTAGGACATATTTTGTCCAAAAGTAGTAAATGGCTAAATCATGGACAAATACTGTCCACAAAAGTTATTAACAATATTTGCGCAAGCAAGATTGCGCTCTTTTGTAAGTAGATTTGTCTCGTGGTATGTGGGCTTGTAAATGTGCCGCAATAGGACGCAGACTGTCGCGATTTAGATGTGGGATGATATAGCAACTGTAGCTCGTAAGGGTTACCTATACTTTCTTTGGTTTATGCACTTTTTTATTTTGTACTTTTCCGCTATGGATATTACCATCAATACCCCTGCGCTTTTTTTTCCTGCAATTAGTTTAATAATGCTTGCCTATACCAATCGGTTTCTTGCCTTGGCAAGCAGGGTTCGCGATCTTCATGCAAAGTACCAGGAAGGCAATAATCAAAAGATGATTCACGGGCAGATACGGAACCTGCGGTACCGCATCCGTTTAATAAAAAACATGCAGTTGTTTGGGGTGATTAGTTTTTTAAGCTGCATATTCAGCATGTATTTCATTTATATAAACCGGATGAGTTGGGCTAATATCATGTTTGCAACCGGGATGCTGTCATTTATTGTTTCGCTGATTATGTCGCTGAACGAAATTCAACTAAGCACCAAAGCGCTCGAAATTGAATTAAGTGACATGGAAGATATGAAAGATCCTTCTTTAGTAAATTATATCAAAAGCAAGTTTGAACGTGAGTAGTTTAAAATCTTCCCCTCATTTTTAACTTGTAATAACCTTATGCAGCATAAACAAAAACTCAACGTGTTTAGCTTTACAATGATTGTTGTAGGTCTTGTAATTGGTATGGGTATTTTTAGAACAGCAGCTACAAGTGCACGCGATGCAATTGATCCGTCTGTTTATTTTACTGCATGGGTATTAGGAGGTTTTGTTGCTTTATGCGGCGCACTAACTTATGCTGAAATTGGCAGCCGTTACCCTGTAACCGGCGGTTATTATAAAGTGTTTTCGTATGCTTATCATCCCAGTATTGCCTTTGCAATTAACTGTATTATACTTATAAGTAATGCAGCAAGCTTAAGTGGCGTAGCTCTTATAGGTAGCGGGTATATAACAAAACTCTCCCCTTATGGTTGGACTGATGTACATAAAGCGCTAATAAGTTGTGCAGCTATTTTTATTTTTTATGTTATTAATCTAAAAGGATTAAGAATAAGTGCCCGTGCTCAAAACGTTTTAATGCTTATTAAAATTTCGCTGATCGTTATTTTGATAGCCGCCTTGTTTTTTCCTCAGCATTATGCAGATCAAAGTGCAACTGCAAATGTTGCCAATACTTCAATGAACTGGATACAAAGTTTAGGTATAAGTCTGATAGCTGTTTCGTTTACTTATGGTGGTTACCAGCAAACCATCAATTTTGGTAACGAAGTAAACAGACCTCCGCAAAATATTCCGAGAGGTATTTTTATTGGCATCACTATTATTATAGTCTTGTATCTTTTAGTGAACCTTAGTTATTATAAATTAGTGGGCTTTCAAAACATGAAAGGCGAACGCGAAGTTGCTTATGTGGTTATCAATAAAATATTTGGGAAGACTGGAGCAGATGTATTTTCGTTCTTTTTATTTTTTGGAGTGCTTGCCTATGTAAATGCGTTGTTGCTAAGTAACCCCAGAGTAATGTATGCGATGAGCACGGAAGGAGCCATGCCTAAAGTATTTGGAAGGCAAAACCATAACGAAGTGTTGACAGTTTCATTAACCGTTTTCACAGCTATGTGCATTGTCATTCTCTTTTTTGCCCAAACCTTTGAAAAGATTTTGAACTTCACTATTTTTTTAGATTGTTTTGGAATGGTAGCCAGCAGCGCAACCATTTTTATTCTTCGAAAACGTACAAAGCATTTAGATAATACCGGCATTTATAAAATGAAGTTATTCCCGCTTATGCCGCTTATATTTATTGCTGCTTATATGTTTGTTGGTTTAAGCATTGCTATACAAACACCCGCAACTGCTTTAATCGGAGTAGCGGTATTAGCTGCGTTTATGTTAATCTATTTTGGAAGTAAATATTTAGGTAAAACTTCAAAAGGTTAAACTCTTTTCAATTCTGTAGAAACTTCACCAATTCATTAATAATTATTCGGTAAGTATTGTTGTTAATCGTACCTATTTTTCTAATAAGCAGTGTTGTTGCTATCACTCCAATTTTTTCGTAAACCACAATTGAGACTTTAGGTAAATATCCTTCCTGTAAGTGACTGTTATCAATACTTATGCCTTTAGTGGCGGTGTTGCTGGTAAGCGGTAAGTACAAAATATCATTAAAACTATTAGGTTTTAGTGGTAAAACAGGTCGTACTTTGGCTGCCGTAGCATCGGTAAAGTAAATGTTTGCTAAATGTAATTCACCTACCATTTTGTATAATCTTCACTATCCTCAATAGGTGTACTTAAATTGATTTTTGGTAGTTGCTGCAATTCAGCATCGGTAAAAAATTCTATTGGTTGGCTATTATTCTGATAGCTATCGGGATTAGCAGGGAGGATAATAATTTGCAGGTCTATACCTTTTAGCTCATCAGGTATATTAAGGTGTAACTGATTTGTATTAGTGCTGCTATGTATGGTTAGTCCTAACATAGAACAAAGATAAATAAAAACAATGGGTGCAGGAACAAGGTTAAAAATGCCGCTAACTAAGGATATATTCATTGCCCCTCTCCCTTGCAGGGAGAGGCCGGGTGAGGGTTTATTTCTTTTATGTTAGCCATAAAACATTTTTTTTAAATTACTAATATTCACCTTACATTCAAAAATGGATACTTCCTACATACTAAACGAATTTGCCGAAGATCGCGAGCTTTACTTCAATGCCATTGCTCCGCCAATTATGCAAACCAGCAATTTTGCTTTTTCAACTGTTGATGAAATGCGCAAAGCATTTGAAGATGAGTATTCAACTTACCTGTACAGCCGCGGATTAAACCCTACAGTTGATATGCTCAGGAAAAAACTGGCAGCATTGGATGGTGCAGAAGATTGCCTTGTTTTTAACAGTGGCGCAGCCGCAATTTTTGCTGCAGTTTTAGCTAATGTAAAAAGTGGTGGTCATATTGTTTCGGTAAATAAGCCTTATACCTGGGCACAACGGATGTTTGATGTTATACTTCCCAGATTTAATGTGGCAATTACTTACGTTGATGGCAGAAATACAGATAACTTCAAAGAAGCAATCCGGCCAAATACCAGTGTTATTTATTTAGAAAGCCCTAATAGCTGGGATTATAAATTGCAGGATTTAGAAGATGTAGCAATGCTTGCAAAACAACGTCAGATCATTACGATTTGCGACAACAGCTACTGCACTCCGCTTTATCAAAAACCAATCACTTTAGGAATTGACCTTGTACTGCAGTCGGCAACCAAATATATAAGCGGACATAGCGATACGGTAGCCGGCGTTTTAAGCGGAAGCAGCGAAATGATCAGGCGCATTTTTCACAGTGAGTACATGAATATCGGAAGCGGTATTTCGCCGTTTAATGCGTGGTTGCTTTTACGTGGCCTTCGCACATTGGCCGCACGCCTCGATCGTATAACGGTTACCACACAAAAAGTGATTGAATACCTGCAACAGCAAGATAAAGTTGAGAGGATTATTTTTCCTTTCAATAAAGATTTTGAACAATTGGAACTTGCAAAAAAGCAAATGACAGGAGCCTGCGGCTTACTCACTTTTATAATGAAAGCCCAAACAGTTGAGGAAATTGAAAATTTTTGTAATAGTTTGCAGCATATTCTTATGGCAGTAAGCTGGGGTGGTTATGAGTCGCTGATTATTCCAAAATGTTCAGGAATAGCAAGGTCAAACTTCAGGGCTGAAAACATTGAACATCGGATGTTGCGTTTGTATGTGGGCCTCGAAGATGCGGCGTATCTTATAGCTGATCTTGAGCAGGCATTTCAGAAAATGGTTACTGGTTAATTTATTCATGTAGCCCATCTGCCTTTATTTTTAAATTGTATTGCTGCTTTAATTATTTTGAGCAATTGAATTGCTTTATTTTTGTTTTATGAGGTATAGATCAATTATTATTTTTCTTGTTTTTACTTCTGCAACTGCTTATGGCCAGGAAAAATGGAGCTTACAAAAGTGCGTTGATTATGCGATGACTCATAATTTAACTGTGCGGTCAGCAGAGTACCAGTTGCAGCTTTCTAAAATAGCTGAAGCACAATCTAAAAAGACTTTAATCCCTACTTTGGGTGGATCGGTTTCGTCAGGTTACCAGCATGGATTAAACGAAAACCCTGCAACCGGTACATTACAAAGTGCAAACTTTTTTTCGGGCGGACTTAATGCGCAAAGTAACTACACCATTTTTAACTGGGGTTCGCGTAAAAATAATATCGAAGCAAATAAGCTGTACGCAAAAGCCGACGAAGCCGGAATTGACAGGGCACGAAACGATATCAGTTTATTTGTAGCCAATGCTTTTTTACAGGTTATGCTGCGAAGAGAGCAGGTTAGAATAAGTGAAGTTCAGGTACAGCAATCGCTTGCGCAATTAGAAAACACAAGAAAGTTAGTGGCGGCAGGTTCGCAGCCAGAATTAAATGCCATCCAGATTGAAGCACAGGTAGCAAGAGACAGCTCTGCATTGTTACAAAGCCAGGCTTTGGTGCAACAGGGAATTATCAATCTTAAATCTTATTTAAACCTCGATCAGTCTGCTCCTTTTGATATTGAAGCTCCGGCAATCGAAACCATTCCTATGGATAACATTACCGAACTGCAACCCGAGGTTGTTTATGCTATTGCCGAAAAAAACCAGCCCCTTCAACAAATGCTTGCACTAAGGGTTGAAGGTGCAAAAAAACAGGTGGAGGCAGCGCGTGGCGCTATGTATCCAGCATTAAATGCGTATGCCGGTTTAAATACGCGACTGGTAAATGCAAAGTCGCCGGTATTTATTGATTTGCCTGCCGGACCAACACAGGCATACGTTACCGTTAACGGAAATAAAGAACCTGTTTATTCTCCATCGCGTGCAGTAACAGGGTATGCAGGTATTCCTTTCTTCAGCCAGCTAAACAGGAACTTTGGTCAGAATATTGGACTTAGCATAAACCTTCCCGTCTTTAACCAGGGATCGTTACGTGCGCAATGGGACAGAACAAAAGTGAACGTACTGCAAACCCAATTGCAGGATGAACAGGAAAAAGTTAACCTGAAAACAAATATTTATAACGCTTACCAGGATGCCTTTTCGGCCTTGCAGAAATACAACGCCTCTCTAAGAAATGTGGAAGCATCGCAAAAAGCCCTTGATTTTTCTAAGAAAAGATTAGACATTGGATTGTTGGGAACACTTGATTATCTCATAACCCAAGGCAACCTGTTTCGTGCCCGTATAGAAGAAGTGAGCAACAAGTACGATTACGTATTTAAAATGAAGGTGCTCGAATTTTACAAAGGCGAGGGAATAAAACTATAAACCTAATCCCACTAAAAAAACAATAACGAATGGGTATGAACAAAAAGTTGATATGGATAATAGGAGGTTTGGTAGCTGTGGTGGTTTTAATGGTGATACTAAAAAAAACAGGGGTAGTTGGCAAGGAAGAAGGCCTGAGTGTGACTACAGAAAAAGCAGCCCTACGCACTATTATTGAAACGGTAAATGCCAGCGGAAAAGTTTATCCCGAAGTTGAAGTAAAAGTTAGCCCCGATATAAGCGGTGAAATTGTTGAACTGAATGTGGAAGAAGGAGACAGTGTAAAACGAGGCCAGGTACTTGCCCGTATTTATGCTGACATTTATAGTACCCAACGCCAGCAGGCTGCAGCAGGTGTAAGCCAATCGCAGGCACAGGTATCAAATTCTCAGGCACAATTAGGCGCATTAAAGGCTACGTTAGACCAGGCAGAAGTTACCTATAACCGCCAAAAACAATTACTGGATGAGAAGGTGATTTCAAGAGCAGAATTCGAACAGGCAGACCAGGCTGTGAAAACATCGCGGGCACAATATAATGCAGCCCTGCAGGGTATAAGAGGTACGCAGGCATCGGTGCAAAGTGCACGTGCACAATTATCAAGAGCCAATAAAGATGTAAGTCGTGCTACCATTGTAGCTCCTATGAATGGTGTTGTAAGCTTGCTTGCAGTAAAAAAAGGTGAAAGGGTAGTAGGCACCGCACAAATGGCTGGTACCGAAATGCTTAGAATTGCGGATATGAATTCGATTGAAGTTAGGGTTGATGTTGGTGAAAATGATATTCCAAAAGTGCATTTAGGCGATAGCGCTTTAGTTGAAGTGGATGCTTATAATAAAAGAAAGTTTAGCGGATTGGTAACTAAAATTGCCAGCAGCAATACCGCTGCAGGTTCGCAGTTAAGTTCTACCGGTACCGATGTTACAAATTACAAAGTGTATATACGGTTATTGCCCGAAAGCTATAAAGATTTAATAGATCCATCAAAGGCAAAAGCATTTCCCTTTAGGCCGGGTATGAATGCCAGTGCTGATATTCAAACAAAAACACATGCAAATGTTTTGGCAGTTCCTATTAATGCCGTAACCACAAGAGAAAAGAATGCTGACAAAGCACCCAAAGCCAACAAGGACAAAAAAGATGATAACAGCACCACAGAAACAGCTCATTTAAATGATGAGGATATTGACGAAGTGGTTTTTGTTTTGCAGAAAGATAACACAGTAAAAAAAGTAAAGGTTCGTACCGATGTGCAGGATATAAATTATATTGAAGTATTAGCCGGTATAAAGCCTGGCGACGAAGTAATAACAGGCCCCTACAACCTGGTAAGTAAAACTTTAAAGGAAGGCGATAAAGTAAAAGTGGTGCCTAAAGAAAAATTATTTGATGATAAGAAAGGGTAAAGATTTTAAATGGGAGTAATTCTCCCATTTTTGATTCGATCATTTGTTGTTTTATAAGTTTGTTTGAAACTAAAGCCTGTAAATGCAATTTGGAATAATAGGAAGCGGAAGCTGGGCAACTGCACTGGCTAAAATACTAACAGATAACAACCATTCAATCAACTGGTGGATACGTAATGAAAGCTCCATAGCTTATTTTAAACAACGCAGGCATAATCCGCATTATCTTACCTCCGCTTACTTTAATACTTCTTTACTTAGTTTAAACAACAACATCAAAGAAGTTATTGCAAATTCAGATGTATTGGTAATAGCAGTTCCTTCGGCTTATGTAGAACAGGCTTTGGATAAATTACCTGCCGATTGTTTTAAGGGAAAGAAAGTAATATCAGCCATAAAAGGAATTTTGCCCTCGGGCAACCGGCTTTTGAATGATTACCTTAATAAGAAATTTGATGTTGAGCTTGCAGATTACTTCACTGTTTTAGGCCCCTGCCATGCAGAAGAGGTAGCATCAGAAAAGTTATCTTACCTCACCTTCACAGGTACTAATGAAGAAACAGCAAAGCAACTTGCTGAACATTTTCATACCGAATATTTAAACACCCTTGTTAACCACGATATAGTTGGTGTGCAGTATGCGGCGGTTCTAAAAAACATTTATGCCTTAGGCGCCGGTATTGCTCATGGTCTTGAATATGGCGATAATTTTTTGAGCGTTTACATAGCCAACAGCGCAGATGAAATGGTTACCTTTTTAAAAAAGCTAATTGCCGAGCATAACATCGAGGCAGTTAATTATGCTGCTTCCGTTTATTTGGGCGACCTTTTGGTAACCTGTTACAGTTTATACAGCCGCAACCGCACTTTCGGAAACATGTTAGGCAAAGGTTATTCTGTACGGTCGGCACAGCTTGAATTAAATATGGTGGCAGAAGGATACAATGCAAGTAAATCTATTTATGAAACGAACCAGGCTGTTGGTGCAAAAATGCCAATTGCAGAAACGATTTATAAAATTTTATGGGAGCACCTGCCGCCGGAAGAAGCGTTTAAGAAAATAGAAGGAATTCTTGTGTGACGATAAAATATTTATTTATAATTTAGCATCGCGGTGTCCTTTTTTGGTATTTGTTTCACGGTTTTCTAATCCTTTATTATGAATAAGATAGAAAAACAGCCTTACTTATTTTTGATAGTTTCTATTGTATTGCTAACCGAAGTTTATAAACCAATTGTTAACCTCATTGGCTTTCATATAACTTCAAACCATTCTGAAGTGTACAATATTGGCTTGCTAATTGGAATGCTTGTTCGTGTAGTATTCTTTTTAAGTCTTTCGGTTTATTTCTTTTATAAATTTAAAGAGACTGCTAAAGTTCAATAGTAACGTTCTAAAATTATACCTATAGCAATTATTGCTAAAAAGCCGTAGGAATCTGCAGCATCTACTCTACCTCTTTTACATCTATAAATTCAGGACCTCCATCTACCGGATAGCCTTTAATTTTTTCTCCTTTTACAGTAACTGTTTTATCTATGTAATTGTCAAGATTTGCCGCACTGCTTTTTAATACATAAGTCTGTCCTTCATTTGTAATGGTATGGGTGCCGTACTGGTAAGTAGTTATTCCTTGCTTTTTAAGCAAGCCTTTGAACTGGAAGGAATAAGTTTCTTTTGTAACAGTGGCAACAGGCTTTCTGGTGCAGCTCACAAGTAAAATACTAATAAGTGTAAAAAGTACGAATACGTTTTTCATTTTATAAAGTTTTAATTTCAAAGCTACGGCAATCGGGGCATCATTGCCGGTTATATTCGGCTAAGATAATCTATTAGTAAGAGCAAAAAAGATAACAGAAAAACCTATGATTAGTGCAACATCTGGTAAAATAATTCCTGCTGTTTCAACCGGTTTACACAAAAGTTCTTACCCCGGATGATGAATACGATTGACGAAATTCTTTTGGCGTACAACCTTTCTTCTTTTTGAAAAGCCGGTTAAAGTTGGATATATTATTATACCCGCAGGTAAAAGAAATCTCTGTTATTGTTTGTGTAGTATCTATAAGCATTCGCGAAGCGCGGCCTAAACGAACTTCATTTAAAGTATCCACAAAAGTTTTTCCTGTTCTTAATTTAAAAAATCAGCTTAAAGAGATGTCAGTCATCCCGATAAGTTTTGCTGCCTCGCTTAAAGAAACTTCTTTATTAAAATAGTTATTTAAATACACCATTATTCTTTCTATTCGCCTGCTGTTGTATGAGACGGTTTCAATATTATTGAATGAACTGTTAGACAAGGTTTTTATATTATCGGATATAGAAAGACTGTGTAAGATGGACATAAGTTCTAAAACGGACTCAAATCCCTGCTTCTGTTTAAGATTAATAATTCTTGGAGCAATTGACCTTATGGTATCATTTGAAAATGAAATACCTCTCAGTGAAATTTCAAACATGTTGCGGATAAAAGACATTTGGTTTCTGTGCAAAAACTTCTCATCAAAAAGATCACGGTGAAATTGTATAGTTACTTCTTTAATTACTTCGCTTTTGCATTTATGCGTAAACCATCCATGTTCAAGATTGGACTCAACTAACACCAATTCCAATTCATCAATCTCGTCAATATGATCTCCAACAATACGCTTGGCGCCTTTAGCATTTTCTATAAAATTCAGTTCAAATTCTTCATGGTTGTGCAGGGGAAAATCAAATTTTGATTTAGTCCGGGGTAAAACAATCACCGCCTGTTAAAGGAGTTATTTCTCTCAAAATCTTTTGTTTCATATTCAAACTCATATTTAAAGTTGAACAATATAATATGGGATAAAAAAGTATCAATGTAATAAATTGTTGTCTTAATTATAATTTTTTGTAATGGTGAAAGTTTTTAAATGATTAAAGCCCTTTTAAAATATATTCTAAGGTTATATAGTTGTTTAGATAAAAAAGTGTCAGTATTATAATATTTAAAAAAATGCTTTTGAACAAAATTAAATCGTTTGCTATATGATAAATTATGTACTCCAAAAAGGACTTCTATTTTTTGCGTCTCTCCTGTTATTTCTTAACTCTTTCTCGCAGGAAAGAACCATTACAGGAACGATAACAGACGATAAAGGAACTCCGCTTACCGGCGCTACTGTTTCTGTAAAAAACACAAAAGTAAGTACCAGCACAAACACAAACGGAGCATTCAATCTTCGCGTTCCTTCCAATGCCAGAACTTTAGTTGTTTCTTATGTAGGTATGCAACTAAGCGAAGTTGCCATTGGCAACGGCAATGCGATTAATGTAGCACTTAACCCAACTGCTGACGCTCTCACGGATGTAGTGGTTGTAGGTTATGGACGGTCAAGAAGGGCTAACCTCACCACTGCCCAAACCTCAGTAGGTGCAAAGGAAATTGAAAGAACAGTTAATACAACGGTTGAACAGGCTCTTCAGGGAAGGGCTGCCGGTGTTTATGTTACTCAAAGTTCTTACTGATCACTTATGGAGGAACAGAACCAAAGCAGGTTAAAACAAATGATACTTTAAGAGTTACTTTACCATCTGTTACCTCGCTTTCTCCAAATCCTGTAAAACATCAGACTAATCTTACCATTACCGGAACTAATCTCGATTTGGCAAAGCAGGTTTTATTTACAGGAGTTACAGCACCTGTTACAACCTTTGTCAGCCAGTCTGCTACACAGATTGTAGTTAGGGTTTCTGCAGGGGCACAAAAAGGTAAAATATCTTTAGTGGCTGCGTCGGGTGTAGCTGTACAATCCAGCGTGGATTTAGATGTAGTATTACCTGCTGTTACTGCAATGTCTCCAAACCCGGTTGACGCCGAAACCAACCTTACCATAACAGGTACAAATCTCGATTTAGTTACAGGCATATCTTTTACCGGAGTTGCATCAGTAGTTACAAGCTTTGTAAGTCAATCTGCTACGCAAATAGTAGTAAAAGTTCCTAAAGGCACTTTTAAAGGTAAGCTTATTTTATCTGTTCTTAATTCTACACTTACTGTAGAAACTGCGGTGCTCGATATTAAAGGAGGTCTTCCACCATTGGCCGATTTCCCATTTGCAATTTATACGGATGCCTTGCAAAATACTTTCCAGGATTGGTCTTATACAGACACACATGATTTTAATAGTACTGCAAATGTGCGCCAGGGTACCAAATCAATTAAAGCTATATACGCTTCAGGAGGTTACCAGGGTGTAACATTTCACGCAGGTACTGCTGCACCAACTGCCGACTATACACCTTTGGCGCACAACAGGCGATATAACCAATCAATGGGAAGGTATTAAAAGCATGGGCAACTGGCATGCATTGAGTGTGATGAAAATATTGGAAAGCCAGGATACAATTAGAAAATATGCTGGTCCCGGTCATTGGAATGATCCTGACATGCTGGAAGTAGGTAACGGTATGCCTGTAAATGAAGACAGGGCTCACTTTAGTATGTGGGCTATGATTGCAGCGCCTCTTATTGCAGGAAATGATTTACGAAATATGTCGCCGCAAACAAAGGAAATACTTACTAATAAAGAGGTGATTGACGTAAACCAGGATTCATTGGGAGTACAGGGATTTAAGTATGCTGCCAGGGACAGTTTTGAAACATGGCTTAAACCTTTAAAAGGGGGAGCCTGGGCTGTAGCTTTTCTGAACAGGAAGAGTACTCCTCAACAGGTTGAATTTAACTGGCAGAACCAGGCGATCAACGATACTTTATCAAAAGCAAACCTTGATACAAAAACAACAACCTATAAAATTCGGGATGTTTGGATGAAGAAAGATGCAGGAGATACCAGGAAGCCGTTGAAAGCAACAGTTCCTCCGCACGATGTTTTGATGTTGAGGTTAAGTAAGTAAAATGATGAGCAGAATCTGCTATGATGTGAAGCATAGATAACCGTACAATTTAACTATGGATATAATCAATAAAGCATAAATTTTTTTATATACTATTGCTATTGGGTTTTGTTGAGCAGGCTTTAAGTAATCCTGCCGGTACATTTTTAAAAAGTTCAGATGGTATAATAGTTTACCCCGATCAAAACCTTTCAGGCAATGCGGCAGTTATAAAACTTCAAATAATTAATAATAAAATCATTCGTGTTTCAGCATGGCCAACTCCTCAATTGCCTAATGTAAAAAGTTTGATAACCGTTTTAAACAAACCTTCTAATAGTACATGGACTACTGAAAAAAGTGCAGATAAGGTTCTGTTGAAAACATCTGATGTAACAGCTTCGGTAAATTTATTGACAGGAGCAGTATCTTTTTTTAATAAAGCAGGACAACCTGTTCTTTCGGAAAGAAAGAGCAATGGAAAAAAAATCCTCCCCGTTGTTTATGAAGGGCAGCAATCTTATACAATTTCCCAAACATTTGAAACAACTGCAGATGATGCGTATTATGGTTTAGGTCAGCACCAAAGTGACCAGTTTAATTACAAAGGCCGACAAGTGTTCTTATTTCAAAATAATACCGAAGTTGCTGTACCATTTCTTCTCAGCAATAAGAACTATGGTATTTTATGGGATAATTACTCCATTACAAAAGTTGGAGATGTAAGAGACTTCTTGCCCTTATCTGCACTTAAATTATATTCAAAAGAAGGAGAGTATGGATGGTTGACTGCTTCTTACAGCAACGATAGAAACAAGCCTTCTGAAATTGCTTTTACCAGAGCAGAATCAGAAATTGATTATCCCTATTTAGGCGATACAAAAATAAAGCTGCCTGCTGAATTTAAAGTTGATAAAGGAGTAGTAACTTATGAAGGTTCCATTGCTTCAGACTTTGCCGGCTTGCATAAGTTCAGGATTAATTATGCCGGTTATTATAAAGTATGGTTAGACGGAAAGTTAGTAGCAGACCGGTGGAGGCAGGCATGGAACCCCGGTACTGCTCTGATAAATTATAACCTGGAAAAGAATAAAAAGTACCCCCTCAAAATTGAATGGATACCGGACGGAGGCGAATCTTATCTCGCAGTAAATTGGTTAAATCCTGTTGCAGCAAAAGATGCAAACGCTTACACCTTTGCATCAGAAGCAGGCAAGCTGCTTGATTACTATTTCATCTACGGAAATAATGCAGATGAAGTAATATCAGGTTATAGAACCATTACTGGAAAAGCAACAATTGTTCCTAAATGGGCTATGGGTTTTTGGCAAAGCCGTGAGCGATACAAAACACAAAATGAAATATTAAACACAGTTGATGAGTTTAGGAAAAGAAAAATTCCTTTAGATAATATTGTTTTAGACTGGAGCTATTGGAAGGAAAATGACTGGGGCAGCCAGGAGTTTGATGCCACTCGATTCCCCAATCCTGATAGTATGATTAAAGTGTTGCATAATAAGTATAACACGCACTTCATGATCTCGGTATGGCCAAAGTTTTATGAAGGCATAACTGCCTATAATGACTTTAATAAACGAGGCTGGTTGTATAAAAGAAATATTGCTGAGAGGCAAAGAGATTGGATAGCCAAAGGGTATGTTTCTACATTTTACGATGCTTTTAATAATGATGCGAAGAAAGGTTTCTGGGATCTGCTTAATAGAAAATTGTACAGCAAAGGAATTGATGCCTGGTGGATGGACGCAAGTGAACCCGATATACTTTCTAATGTTTCTCCTCAAAAGCGTAAAGCTCAAATGACACCAACTGCTGCTGGTGTTGCGGCAGAATATTTAAATGCATATCCACTTGAAAATGCTAAAGGCATTTATTATGGACAGCGTTCTGCTGATCCCAATAAACGTGTCTTCCTGCTTACACGTTCAGGCTTTGCCGGCTCGCAACATTATGCTGCGGCTATCTGGAGCGGGGATATAGCTTCAAGATGGACAGATATGAAAGACCAGATTTCTGCAGGCATTAATTTCTCCATGTCTGGCCTTCCTTACTGGACTATGGATATTGGAGGCTTTGCAGTAGAAAGGAGGTTTGAGAATGCCAAAAATGAAGACCTTGAAGAATGGAGAGAATTGCAAACAAGATGGTATCAATTTGGAGCCTTTGTCCCTTTGTTCCGTGTTCATGGCCAATTCCCTTTCCGGGAAGTTTTTAATATAGCTCCGCAAGAACATCCTGCTTACCAAAGCATGTTATATTATAATAAGCTTCGTTATCGTTTAATGCCTTATATCTATACACTTGCAGGTAAAACATATCATGATGATTATACCATTATGCGTGGACTGGTTATGGATTTTTCAAAAGATACTGGGGTAAGAAATATTGGTGATCAGTACATGTTTGGGCCTTCACTTCTTATAAATCCTGTGTACGATTATAAAGCAAGAAAAAAGAACTTATACCTGCCTTCAGGTACCGGATGGTATGATCTGTATTCAGGTAGGTATTTTCAAGGTGGGCAAAGAATAACAACTGATGCCCCTTACGAAAGAATGCCGGTATTTGTAAAGGAAGGTTCTATTATTCCTGCCGGTCATGATCTTCAATATACATCTCAGAAACCTGCTGATACAATAACGCTGCATATTTATATAGGTAAAGACGCCGTTTTTACTTTGTATGAAGATGAGGATACGAATTACAATTACGAGAAAGGCGCTTTCAGTAATATTCCTTTCATTTACAATGAAGCGAAGAAGCAATTAATAATTGGAGAACGCAAAGGAAGCTTTCAGGGAATGCTGCAAAACAGGATATTTAAAGTTGTTTGGATAAGTAAGAGCAATCCTAAAGTAATGAATTTTGAAAACATGGAAGGAAGTAGTGCACAATACAACGGCAAAAGTATAACCATTAAAATGAGCCCTAACTAAGCGGTTATTGATAAGAAGTAAAGTTTGTGGATCGAAGGGAATAGCGCCTGTAGTTGAAGCACCAAGGCTTCATGCATCTTTGTTCTTAATGTCTTCGTGGTTCCATTTATTATTCTAAGAATTTATATTAAATTAAAACTTTAAAATGATAGTAAAATATCCTCGTCTCGCTATAATATTTTGCTTATTCTGCTTAAGCTGTGCTTCAACAAAAATAATTACCAAACCAACAGACAGTTTACCCGCAACCGCCTTAAAGCCCTTTGGAAGATATATAATAAATAACGAGCAAAGCCTTGAGCTTATAAGTTCAGCAGTACATTTTGGTTTTAGTTTTGAAGGGAATGAGTGTAGCGTATATGCATCACATGCATGGAAAGGCGGACATAACTACCTGCAATACGAGATGGATGGCGAGTATAAGAAAAGAATAAGAGTTGAAGGAAATTATGAACAGCCAATTGTTATTACCGCACAAAAAAACGGAAGGCATACAGTGTGGATTTATAAAGCTACTGAGGCACATACGGGAGCTGTCATTATTCAAAAAATAACAGGAAAGAACATAAAGCCATTGCAAAGACCAGATGCTCCTTTAATAGAATTTATTGGTAATAGCATAACCTGTGGCGCTGCTGCCGATGCATTAGAAATCCCTTGCGGCACCGGTGAATACCACGATCATCACAATGCTTATTATGCTTACGGACCAAGAGTAGCAAGAGAATTAAATAGCAATTATATAGTAAGCAGCGTAAGCGGCATAGGTGTTTACCGAAACTGGAACAGTGATGCTCCAACAATGCCGCAGGTATATGAAAGAGTGGATTTCCAGGACAACAATCAGCAACTTTGGAATTTTAAAAATTATAACCCAAAGGTTGTAAGTATAGCTTTAGGAACAAATGATTTCAGCAGGGGAGATGGCGTTAAAAAGCGGTTACCTTTTGATAGCGCCACCTTTATAAGTGAGTATATAAAATTTGTTCAACTGGTAAAATCAAAATATCCTGCTGCACAAATTGCTTTGCTCAGCAGCCCGATGATTGGTGGTAATGACAGGCTTCTATTGCAAAACTGTATTACAGCAGTAAAACAAAAAGTTGATGCTTTATATCCTTCGGATAAAGCAGTTGCTGTACATTTTTTTGAGCAAATGAAGGCAAGAGGTTGTTCCGGTCATCCAAGTGTTGAAGATCATGCTATACTGGCAAAAGAATTAGTTCCTTTTTTTAAGGGATTATTGCTTTAATATAAGAACATTTGGTGCAGAAACCTTCACAACTCAATATTCGAAAGCACCAATATCGGGCGATTTACTAACCGGTCGCCCATCTAAATCTTCTGTATATCCCAACTTAATTGCGGCATTAATGGCAGGGCTATTTTTTTTCAACCTGAAATTTCTATTTTCAAAATCTATAAAAAGCGGGTTAGCTATTTTATCACCTTTGCCTGCAGCAATTCCTATAGGGTCAGCATTTCCAATAGAATAATATAAATTATGATCATGAACCTGTTCACCAACCATTGCCTGTTTATGACCAGCCGGTTTTATATAAGGACCAAAAACTTTAATGTCTTTTGCAAAAACAAAAATGTTGTTGCGAACGGTTAAAAAAGTAGAGTCGCGGTTGAATGTCCAAAAGATATAACGGTCCACATTTGGTTCACGGGTTCTGATGACTGTATTGTTGAACACAAGAATATTCTTCATAGATCCACCACCAATAAATTGGTTCCTGTCATCACTTAAATTATAAGCCACTGTTATGCTATCTACATTTCTTCCGGCCAATTCTAAAAAACCATGATTATTGATAGAGATGTTGTGATGAATATATACATTTCTTCCATCGAATGCGTCATCCACTCCATCTAATTCAACAACACCTCCATCCGATCCATAAGGGCCCCCATAAGAACCATAATTCACAATCTTGTTCCACGATATTTCATTGTATGGAGTAACAACCATAATTGCTATCGGCCCCCATGAATGGGCCATAGTATCATAGGTATCGTGAAAGTAATTGCGGGTAATGAGATTGTATTTGCCTTTTATTTTTACACCTACAGGCGAGTTATAAAATTCGCAATTACGAACAATGTTATGGTGAGTGCCAGACGCCAGGTAAACAGCACCCATCTTCTGTACATTCTTATTCTTATGATCGGAGTTGGGAGGATTAGTATTATCATGAAAGTACAAACCATCAATAACGATATAACTTCCTTCGATACGAAAAACATTTCCATTGATAACATCCCAACTTGGGTTAGAGAACGAAGGATGTCTGCCGGCTCCATAACGGATAAAAATATCCTGAAGTTTACTCCGGTCGTTATTTAAAACCATATCAGCGCCTGCACTGTAGCTTGAAAATACAATTGGTTTTTCGGGAGTGCCAGAGCTGGTAAAAATAAATCCTCCACTGTATGAAGAACCCTTTGCAAACAAAATGCTATCGCCGGGGAAAAATTTATTTTTATCCAGATTATTACAACTCTGCCAGGCGCTGTCTTTTGTTTTTCCGGTGTTTGCATCATTGCCCCACCTGCTGTTAATATAATAAGTATGAGCCAGTGTACGTTGTGAAATAAAAAATATACAAACACATAAGATCCATTTATAAAAAAATATATTTCGATCCCACACAAATAGTGAAGATATTTTTTTACCTGCGGGGATACCTGCAATTATAAATGACATAATATTTTTTTTTTTGACCGATCCCCATTTTTATATGAGCTAAAATAAATTTTTTAATCATTACTTAAGTGGAAGGCAACGCACGATCTATTGGTACATTTTCTCCTCTCCATGCTTTTTTTGATGTCCAGTCTTCTGCAGGAGATGTCCAGAAAGGATCGGTTGCAGGAAGCCCCAGGGTTAAAAGCCCTACCGAACATAAGTAAAGGCTGCCGGTAGAAATATATCTTTCTGCGAATGTTGGCTGATGTCCGCAAAACCCTAATCTTAACCATCCTTTCCCGTCAAATGTACCCGGGGCTTCCATCATACGATAAATCACCGCACTTAAAGCACTGCGAACCTGGGCAGGTTTAATATCTTCAGGTAACTCGTGCAGCAGTGCAATATGTAACAGGTTTTGAAAGGCTCCAAAACGGTAAGTAAGTGAGCGACCGATGGGAGGAAATGTACCTTCGGGAGAAATAAGGCGTTCCAGAATAACGGCATATCGCCTCGCCCTCAACAGCACAAGGTCGTAGCTTTCTTTCTTTTCTTTTTTGTTGTCAACAAGCACTTTCATAATATCCAGCATCATCGGATGAATTACAAAACTGTTATAATAATCCATCCTTAATTCCGGTCCATCGCCGTATATGCCATCACCTTTGTACCATTGCATGATGCTTCTTACTGCATAATCAATTCTTATCGGATCCCAGTCTTTCTCTCCTGCGTACAATAAAAAGACTTCAATGATTGCGCTAAAGAGAAGATGATTATTGTAAATTGATTTTTGTGCCCGGCTCGATTTAAATGCATCAATCAACATTCTTTTTGTAGTATTATCCAGCGGCTTCCATAATTGTTCGGGGGCTTTCAAAAAACCATGTGCTAAAAATGCAGCATCAACAACTGGCTGCCCTCCTTCGGTAAAATTCATAAAATCCGGCGAAGCAGGATCAACTGCAAAACGTAAAGATTTTTTGAACAAGTCAATATATTTTCCTCTCAGCTTTCCTTCCTTTGTTTCATCTTCTCCTAAACTTAACCAGGATGCGATACCAACTGCCACACGGCCGAAAGCTTCAAGATGCGTCCAGGCACTGCGGTCAGTCGGCGCCTCGATAGGCATATTTGCTTTTAGTTTTCCAATGCTAAGATTTTCTAAAACAGGGTCAGCCAGTTTTTGCATCACCTGTATCCAATATTCACGGGTATCAGGGTTTACTTTTTTGCCCTGGTTTTTTTTAGCCTCCTGCCCTGATGTAGAACCTAATCCAAACGGAGTTATAATACCAAAAGAAATAAGTTTTAAAAAATTGGTTCGTTGCATCTGCTTAAATATTTCAGGTGTTAAAAGATGAGAAGATGATCAGTATTTAAAATATTTACAATTACTTTTTAGCGACATTAGGATATGGCGTGTCATATCCTCTTACTGCATACCAAACAATCTTATTTAACTCATCATCTTCAGCCTCATCGGCTTCTTCCAATGGCATACTCATTGATTTTTTAGCCCAATATAATTGCCTGCCTTTTAACGATGATATTTTCGGGTTCATCTGATCGAGCGGAATTTGATTTGGCAATGCTTTATAAGGAGTGAAATTTGGTTTATCAGTAAAGCAATCAGTCATAGGTTCTGCAACAAGATCAAACTGGGTAATTGGCGGTAGCCCTAATATTAATTCGATAGTTCTTAATACACTGTTTTGATTGTAATGCATACTGATAACTTCACCCCTTTTAGTATAAGGGCTGATGCATAAAGCCACAGTACGTTTTCCATCTACATGATCAAGACCGGATTGCGGATCATCCTGTATAACAAAAATTGCTGTCTCTTTCCAGAACTTACTTTTGCTTACAGCCTCTGCAATCTGTCCTAAAGCAAGGTCATTATCTGCAACTGCTGCGCCTGGTGTGGGATAACCTTCATTAACGCCTACTGTATGATCGTTTGGCAACAGCATTAGCATAAAGTTGGGAAGATTCCCTTTTGCTTGGTAAGCATTCAGCTCTTTTATAAATTCTCTTGCCCGGTACACATCAGGTATCCTTCCGGTAAAGCCAGGAAATGTTGGACAATTATAAGGCGCTAATGTATGAAGCTTCGACTTTGCCTTAATCGTTACATTGTTCGTATTATTTTTATAATCCTGGTATGCTTGTGTCCACGAAATATTTTTTGGTTCTATTGCCTCATCAACAAATTCTCCGTAATTGCGAAAAGTCAGCCCTTTTTTCAAAACCTGGTCCCATATAAAACCTGAAGATGCAAAAGCCAAAGGATCATCGCCACGGTAAGGATAACTTCGTATATGACCGCCAAAGCTTTTTTCAAGATAATCTGTAACATATCCTTCATCTGTCCATTGATGTCCGTCAGCACTTAATACTCCATTGCAATAGGTATTATCAAGCAATACAAAATTTTCAGCAAGCGCATGATGGTTTGGCGTAACATTTCTACCAAACTGGCATAACGAACTATCGCCATTACCTTGCTTCAAACCACCAAAAACCTGGTCGTAAGTTTTATTTTCTTTGATTATATAAAGCACATGTTTAAAAACAGATTTTTCACCTGGCTTTGTTGGAACAGGGACTATTTTTTCTTTTACCTGCTCAAGTTTCATTTCCTCAGTTATTCTTGGTAAACGCATATTCGAAGCCGCCTTAACTGTATAGTCTTCCAAAACATCTTTAGCAGGAACCGGGATAAATGATACAGAACCTAAATGATCATTTGATTTATAACCTTTAGCGCCAGGGCTAAATTGCCGCGTTCCCACACCTTTTGTATTGGCAACAAAAAGCTTACTTCCATCCTTACTTAAAACTACTGCACCAGGATACCAGCCAGTGGGGATTAACCCCTTTACATGGTCGGTTGTAAGATCAATTACGGCAATTAAATTATTACCTCCGTTCGCTACATACAAAGTATTACCATCACCAGAAATAGTCAGCGCATTTGGGGCACTTCCAAATGGCAACTCTGCCATTGGCTTTGGATTTATGTCTTTAATAACCTGGTCTGTTTGTGTATTGATAACAGATATAAGATCGCTGTTTGCATTGGCAACATATAACCTCGAGCCATCATGATTGAGCGCCATACCTGATGGATGCAGGCGAACTTTTATTTCTTTAATTACCTTGCGGGTATTTAGATTAATAACTGAAACAGTGCCCGAAGATGCAACACCTGTTTTAGCATCAACCACAACAGCACTGCCTGCAGACATTGCTGTTTTATCGCCTTTGTTTGCTAACCTGCCACCCCAGTTTGTAACATAAGCCTTATCGTCTTTCATTAAAACAGAATAGGGCGCTATACCAACGGGAATATGAGTGATAAACTTACCGGTATTCATATTTACTATGCCAACTGAATTACTAAGGTTTAGGGTAACATAGATAAAGCCATGTTGTTCATCAATTGCAAAACCACCCGCATATTGCCGGCCATTTACTGCTCTTGAAGCTTTCTCAAGTATTTCATTTTCTGATGAATTCATTCCATCTGGCAGAAACTTCGAGGGAAGTAAGATTGCCTCTTCCCATGCAAAAGATCCGTTAACCTGAAGCTTTGCAGAACGGAGATATCCTCTTGTATCGGTTGTCCATACTTTTTCGCCATTATTACTCCAACTGATCCCGGTAAATGAGTTGCCACCTTCAGGTAATACAAGCGTTTGCTTTATAGCATTTGTTTTTGTTTCAAAGAAAACAATGTCTTTTAAATTTTTTACTGCAAGAATTGTTTCATCAGGATTAAGCGCAAGATCCACAGGCCTTCCGGGAAAAGTAACCGTAGTACCAGCGGGATCAATGATCTGAGATGTAGGAACTATATAACTTTCATCTTTTTGTTTTCCTACCAGCGACTTTTTATCAAACTTATCTTTTGGAACTTTTTTAATATTTTGTGCATTTAAAACATTTGCTATATAAGACAATAAGACTATTAAAAGAGCCGCAGTATATCTTTCTCTGCTTATCCTTTTATTTTTAAAAGAGTATATCATGATTGTTTTAAAAAACAGTTTCAAATTCAATTATTACTACTTACCTGCAAAATGCTTCTACAACGGCGATGCCACTAAAATTGTTTGCAAAATGCTTCTACAACGGCGATGCCACTAAAATTGTTTTTCATTGCTGTTTCAACAACTTCCACTTTTTCATTTGAAATAACAGCACCTTTCACTTTTCTTATTACGTTATTTAATCTTTATTTTAAAGGGAAAAGCCGGAAGATTTTCTTTATCAAATAAGTTCGCTTCTCCTGCCAGCATCCACGCATATCTTACTTCAACAGGCTCTTTATGATCGTCATTCCAAACAATCACTTTATTTCCTTCTCCCATAGGAGTCCCCTGCACAATCTTTGCTTTGGCTTCAACATACTTCACGTTATCACCTGCAGATGATCGGTATCCAATTTCAAAACCTTTCAACGTGTCGCTGTCAGCCTTTAGCCCTGAGAAAGAGGAAAATTCAAGAATCGCTTTTCCACCATTGATAGTTGCATTTTTAATTTCAGGACCTTTAAAATTTATTTTTTTATAACCATAGTCTTTGGCAAGAGCAATTACTGCAAGCCTTTCTCCTACTTCTTTTTTTCGTGTAAAATGCTGATTCTTCATGTCGCCTAAATCAACTGTTACAGCCATGCCTGTATTAGGAATATTTTTTGAAACCTGGTATTGCGCATCTCTTAACTGCGCTGCTGCATCCATCCTGCTATAATTAAATGGGGCGATTTGCACAAAATAAAATGGAAGCTTTTGATTATGCCATTTCTCTCTCCACCCATTAATCACACTACTAAACAAATGATAATATTCATTAGCATACGCCACATTCGATTCTCCCTGATACCATAGCACACCTTTAATTCCATAAGGAATCACAGGGTTGATCATTCCATTGAAAAGTACAGATAGCTCACGCCAGGGACGATTGTAAGATATTAGGGTAGCAGGCTCTTCAGGCTTCTTAAGTTTAGTGCCATCCGGTGTTTTTCTTGCTTTCTCCCAGTTATCAACTGCATTGTGCCATTCAGCAGAGTCTTTACCAACGGTAACATACATATCCTTCCACCGCTTGATGTATAATAACAAAGCCGGGTCGCTTCTTAATGTAGAAGACGGCGTCCAGGCTTCAGCAGGTGTACCTCCCCATGCAGCATATACAATACCTACAGGCACGTTTAGTTGTTGATGAATTTTCTTTGCAAAAAAATAAGCTACAGCAGAAAAAGATGGTGTTGTTTGCGGTGATGTTTTTTCCCATACTGAACCTTCACAATCATTAAATTCGTTTGGTCCATATTGTCGCTTCACGCTGAAGTAACGGATGTCCGGTAAATCAGCCGTTGCAATTTCTTCCTTTGCATGATAGCTTGCCTTTAAAGAAAAAACCATGTTCGATTGACCTGAAGCGACCCATACTTCACCTATCAATATATCCTTCAGCTCAATTATATTCTCTCCTGACACTTTTAGCGTGTAAGGGCCGCCTGCAACAGGTGTTATCAACAACACTTTCCATTGTCCATTGCTACCCGTTGTAGTAGTAACATTTCTGCCCGACCAGCTACCACTTACACTAATCTTTTCGCCGGCCTTAGCCCAGCCCCACACCGTTACATTTGATTTCTGTTGCATCACCATGTGATCACTAAAAATTGCCGGCAGTTTCACTGTTGTAAAACCTTGTAAAGCAAAAGCAACACAAAAGATTTGCAATAAGAAAGCGCTCTTACATCGCCTGTTATTTAACATGGTATTTTATTTAGTTGGGCCATTATCAATTCCGATATTAAGTCCATCATCCTTTTTAATTTTATTACCATAAAAATCTTTTACTGCATTTTTAAGAATAAGAGCACCAGCTCTTATAGCAGGCGAATTTGCTTTGATTTTATAACCCTGTGTACCTGTACCCACCGCAATTAATTTAGGATCGGCAACAATTGGAAATTTATCGGGAAATTCTGTTGGCGGCTTTACACCATTATAAATGTTATGATCAAATGAAACATTTGTTGCACTTGTAAATGCATAAGATGTATTGCTTCCCTTATAATAAAAAATGTTGTTTTTGAAAGAAGCCCCATTAGGATAAACTGTCCACTTGTTTAATTTCAGAACAACCACGTCATCATAATTTTCATCAGCGTAGAAGACATTGTTATATACTTCAAGCCCTTCAACCCGCCCGGAAAAATAAGCGCCTTGCCTTGCATTATTCTCAATAATGTTATAGCGTATTATCGTTCCTAAATTAAAATTAACTGGATTATCTCCAATACCGGGACCACCTGTAGCCGTAACACCTCCAAGACCGTTGTTGTGTAAATAGTTGTATTGAATGATGGTGTTCTTTGTTCTGTAGTCACTGTCTATTCCACGTGCATCGGTTTCACCTTCGGTATAAATAGTATTCTTTGCTTCATTGTATTGATAAAGTGTATTGTCGGTATTGAAGTTGAAAACAGCATTACCGGATATAATCTTACCGCATGAATCAAATAAGTTGTGCTCTATTAATGCATTCACTGCAACCCTTACAATCAAACCATTACCGGCAATGTTCTTAAAAACATTTTTTCTAAAAACAACATTGGTATTGGGTGTCCAGTTATCAGTTAATCCTTTACCTATGCTGTCTCCAAACTTGCTATAAGCTGCTCTGTCGTCCCAATCTGAACGAAAGTTACAACCTGTACGGCTTAGATTTTCAAAAGTGGAATTGAGAACCAGTACATCATTAAAATTGCTTCTAATCTTATTTCCCTTAGTATGAAATTGAAGGCCACCGTGAAAACGACTTTGATCGGTTTTACCTTCATCCTTTGCTATGTACGTACTGTTTACGTTAAACACTTTTATATTATTAAAATGAAAATGATTTAATACTCCGGCATCTTCATTCACTATATAAATACCATTAAACAAATCACTCATTGCAATTACTCCACTTCTGAAATTTGTAACAGCAAGATTCTTTATTTCAAGGTATTGCTGGTTATAAGAATAAATAGCAGTAGAATCCCCATTACCATCTATTATTGCAGGTTCACTTCCACCATAAGAAGTATAAATGATAGGCGCACCATTGCTTCCACTTGAAGATATAGAAAGCACTCCAATGAACTGTTGACCAGATTTAAATGAAATAATATCACCGGGTTTAAATGAAGTATTACTAACTTTTGCAATTGTCTTCCAGGCAGATGATAACGCGAAGCCATTATTGTTATCACTACCTTTAATAGCATCAACATAATAGCTCTTGCTATAAACGTATGTATAGGGTAACAGTAATACAATTAGCGTAAATACTATCTTATGAAGATGTAGGGCCATTATATTTTGATCAGTTTAATCATGTTTTCCTCTTGTACCATAATGAAATAAAGTAAGGATACAACGATGCTAAAAGTTGTTACTCAGCTTGCACCATTATAATCTTAATCCTTCGTGCTAAAACCCGTTTCAAGAATAACCAAACGCCGGTCGCCTGTATAAGTCATGTTTACATTGCTGTTATTTACAGGTGTTTCAACGGTTGCTCTATCGCCTGCATTAATTGTCTTGCTTACTTCCGGCAAATCATTCACTTTTATCCTTATCACTAAAGGCTCATCACTCGGATTCCAAACTATTGAAGTAGCCATGTTTTGCCCTTCAGGAATTTTACACCAAAACTTGCCTGTGCCTTCAGTTGTATTCTTTTCAGGTGAAGGCTGACCACCAAAAGTTTGTACATAAGGCCCGAAAGGACGCCTTCCATTTGCCACGTATTGAATACCGGGGCGGGTATTAAAACCAGACCGGTTGCCGCCGGCAAGCTGGTACCCTTCCTTTGTAACAACGATGCCTTTACCAAGATAATCTTTAGGAACACGAGGCGTTGAGTTGACAAGAAGACCACTATACAAATCAGTTACAACGCCTTTCTCTGTTTCATACTCACCCCACACAATCTGACTTGTAATGAGTGGGTAACGCTCATGAGTAGTTGAATTTGTATAATTAATCATGTTTAACAAAAGTCTTGCAGCAACAGGATCAACGCTTGATCTGTTGGCTATATCCAAACCACATAACATAATACTTCCCGCACCCTCAAACTGCTCTGCTAATGCTATACCCTGTAAGCCGGAACTATAGTTTCCAAGAATGGCAGTGCTTGCAATATCATTTTTGTTTTGTAATGTAAAGCCATCTGTAACTGGTTTGATAGCAGGATAGCCTTGTTTGGTTTCATCCCAGTTAGTATAATCTGACCAAACTTGCAGGTTATCTCTTGTAATGCCCGCAAACACCGGATGTTCAGGTCTTTCAGGATTTACATAATAACCATTACGGGGAGACTTTGATGATACAGGATATACAGGATCATCTATATCAACATTATTATTAGATAAAGGATTTACGAGAATAGAATTTATAATTGTAAGATGTGCACTGTCCTGTCGCATGCATAATACTCTTCCGCCTGACGTTATAAAATTTTTGATACCTGCAGCATTATCAGCAACATTTTTATCTGCTGCATTTTCTCCTATTATCAGAACTTTGCCTTGTGTAATATTATTGATAGATGTTACTTCAGTAAACTTAATTCCCAGTTTTGAAAGTGATTGCTTTGTTGTTCCTTCTTTATCATATAATACAACATTAGCAGCATTCGAAGGAATTGCTTTATCAAAGTTATCATCAGCAATAAAGAGATTATAAAAGTTTTGAGATACTATCTCTCCATTGCGCACTACTCTTCCTGAAAGCTGGTACTTACCTGAAATAATATTTGCAGGCAGTTTTATTTCAATACTTTTTTTAGCCGTAGTATAATAAGGAATGTCGGCAAGTGGAGTGCTGTCAGTAAATAAAGCCTGGTATGCTTTATCCTTTATTTCATATATAAGCTTTGCATTCTTAAGGTCACTGAAATCATTGGCATCATTTACAATATGTGCTATGGGTTTAATAACAGAACCCGCAAAAGCATTAGGAGTCCAGCATTCCCAGCTTAATAATACAGGCTGATACGAAATCTTTACCTGGTCAGTAACAGGCTTAGGTTTCATGTCATCAAACTTTGTAATCGTGTTCCAGTTATAGAATAAAATGGTGAAAGGGAAAACACCACTTAAATCAGGATTAACAGTTCGAAGTTGCCTGAACGTTTCTGTTACCTGCCTTAAAGTAAAGCTTTGATGATAGTCCGCAAGTTGCGCCTGTATTTCCTGTGCTGCATGCCCTGTCCATGCAAGCTGAGAACTTGGATTTTTATGTGCAGGTGTAAGATTGTACCGCCCATCAGGACCGGTATAATTTCCAACACATTCAGTGAATGTTATTGGCTGATGTTTGGTTGGATAAGGATTAATTTCCCCTTCATTACGGATATGCAGAAATGTAAAAGGCGAGCTATAGTACCAACCCCAGTAACGATGTATATCAGTAATGTCGCCGGTCTTTCCATAACCATAACCGGCGTTTGCTATATACACCCTTGTTTCATCCCACTTCTTTAATTTTTTATAAGAGTAGTCCAAAAACTTCTCCCACAGCTCTGCACGTTTTCCCGCAAAAGGTGTTTCATTCGTCATTGCATACACCATTAAACTTGGATGATGTGCAATCGAACCAAGCTTTTCATTTTGATACCACGATACACCTTTATCATAATCGCCGGGAAAACCTCCGTCTGTTTCATCACCCACTTTAACCTGGGTTTCTACCTTCTCACCACCTGCTACCTTACCACTATAATTGCCGCCAAACACCATCATCCCCAATTCATCACATACATCAAACCATTCTTCTGCATCTGGTATGCGGATAATGTTTACGTTAATGCTCTTCATAAACTTTACATAGTCTAATGCATAATCCCTGCTTCTTTCAAGCTTTGTTGGAATACCTCTGCCGGGAGGATTGATAGCAATGCCACGCAAAAAGATGGGCTTACCATTCAAAAAAAGGTTACCGCCTTTACGCTCAAAACTTCTAAATCCAACACGTTCCTTCAACGAATTTTTCAGGGTGCCTTTACTGAGTTGCTGCAACGTTATCTCGTACAAATAAGGATTGTTAAGTGTCCATAATACCGGCTTTAAATTCTTAATTGTAAATGCCACCTGTTTACCTCCTTCGTTTGCAGCAGTGGCAGGTGTTACATTTCCCTGCCATAAAATTGTTCCATCTGCCAGCGATTTGATGATTGCTTTGAAGGTGTTTGATGGTGATAGCACTTTCTCCTTTTTAAAAACAACCCGCACGTAATCCACCCCGGTAAAAGGTGTTAGATCAGTTGCATTCATTGTTTCTGTTTCATCATCCTGAGCATAGGATGAAACGATTAAAAAAAATATGAAATGGAGGGCCAGTAATTTTTTCATTTGTTGTTTTTTTTTTAATTCTACGCCATTGCGGTGCTTTATTCAGGGCTATGCACGTTAGCAAGGCGAAGCAATAGGCTGTTGTAATCTTGCTAATTATTATTAATCAGCAGATTGCTTCGTCGGTCCTCCTTTAATTTAATAAGGTCTATTTGAAAAACCAAAATTCAAGTGTTGGCTTTTTGGTTGTTTCTAATGAACTGATCATCACCTCTCTTCCTTTATCTTCCTCATCACCAAGCTGTCTTGTTTCACGAACAAAAACAAAAGTTATCCCACTACCTGCGTGTTTCTTTATAAGATCAGTTACATCCAGCTTATGATCTTCTATCTTATTTTTAAAGGCAATCTCACCGGCAACGAACGCTTTTTGTCCAACTTCTTCAATCAATGCTTCTTCACTATCTAACAGCAAAGCATTGTTCCAATTCAATTTTTGCTGATCCCACTTTTCTGAAGGAATTCCATAAACATGGAACCTGTAGGGAACATCATTTTTTATTTCCCCCGTTGGGGGATTGAGGGGGCTAACTTTTCCATTTACACTTAGCACTATACGTTGCGCATTCTTTATTTTTTCAGGAACTGGAAAGTAGATGTAGGTTACTTTATTATTCTCTTGTTGAGATGCGTCTAAGCTTACCGATAACTGCTTTTGAGTACCATAATTTTTGGAAGCATTTTTACCACCTGAAACAGTAGCTGCTTCAGTCGCTGCCTGAATGTGATAGTTATGCTTTTCTTTAGGAACTGTTAGCAGTACTACACTTTGAGGGGCTAACGTAAGATTAACTTGCTTATTAACAGGAAGTGTAGTGACACTTGTTACTTCACCATAATAATCAGGGCTAACAGTTTCGGCAGTTATGGGTGTTCCTTCACTGATGTTGAGTGAACTTAAATTAACAGTGAGTTTATCAGCATACTGTCCGCGTTGAACAAGCCACATATAATAATTACCTGACTTTTCATCAAAAGAAGTTAAGGCATCAAGGTTATCATCTTTAACAGATGCAGTGGTTTGATATAGCGGGCGTTCATCTTTAAAACCTTTTGCAAACAAACGCACCACTTCACCTGTGCGTTGTATGCCACTAACATCATAACTTGTTCTTGCTTTTTCAGGTCCACCTGTTGCAAATAATTTTATTTCGCGCACCTTTACTACGCCGGTATCATTTGAGACAAAACGGACTTTACTTGTAGTAACAGCCTCTTTAAAAATCTTAAACACCTGTGCATATTTATTACCCTTTTCAACAAATCCCGGAATATCTTTCCATTCGCTGTTACCGAAATATTGAAGGCTAAAATTCTTTACCCTGTCGGGGGCTGTGTACTCCCCTGATGCCGAACCTGTATATACAACAGCACTTCCTAATGTTTTTGCTTCACCTAAATCTATCTCTATCCATTTTTTTGCAGCAGTAGAATCAGAATGCCATGCCGAGCGATCACTCTTATCTCCATCAACTATAAATTTAGCCTGCCACGTTTTAGATTCAATACTTGCTTTTACAGGTTTATTATAAGCAAGATTGACATAAGCATCTTCAACTATTCTTTTTCCCTGCCATGTAAGATGATGACCAGATTTTACTCCTGATGTATATGTCTCTGAAGCAGTATTCGAAAACTTAAATGCCCACATTCCATAAGCGCCGTTTTTAGTATTGTTAGCATATATGCCTGCCCACTCTGTAAAGAGCGATGGCGAGTCCATTGTCTCTTCTTTGTCTATAAGGTAAGCATTCATCCAACGTCCTATTTCTGTATAAACAATTGGCAATGGCTTTCCATCAGGCTGGTTATCTGCAAGTATTTTTCTAATGTTTGATACCCGGCTCTCATAACCTGCAGCAGGAGAATTATAAGAATGCGTTGAAAAAATGCCGAGCAGGTTATGATCTATAGTATTACCATGATAATCGGTGCGAACATTCTTTGCAACAGCAGCCCACCATTCAGGATTGTTACCTGCAGTTACAGGTCCGACCATGCGTGCTTTTAAGTTCTTCCCATACTTCTTGTTTACATCTTCAATAGCGCTGGTTAATGCATCAGATACTATCTGCATTCCACCGATCCATTGATCTAATTTCATTGGACCTGATGCTCTATGATTGGGTTCGTTCTGCATTGCAAACATGGTTACATCACCTGTTTTTGCAGCGTAGTAGGCCAATGCATAAAAGCGTTGCCACTGCTGCCATTTATTACTCCACGTATCATTAAAGTCGATGCTGCTAATCTGCAATATTGGGTCAACGTTTAATCGTTTCAGTTCAGTTAACACATAACTTAAAACCATAGGATTGGTATTCGTTTCTTTTTCTGTGTCATTATATATTGGAAGCAACTTCTCCCATTTTATAAAATTATTCTTCTCGGGATTGGATCGAAGTTCTTCTTTACGTTTATCAAATTCATCAACAGTTGCAATGCTTTTATCAACTTGTATAGCGCTTACTGGTACGTATGAATTTAAAGTAGTCCACACCCGCAAACTATTTACACCGGAATACTCTATCCAACCGGAAGCATTACTAGCTGGCACATAATAGCCCTGATTGTAACCAACATACTTCATTGTTTTACCAACCACATTGTTGCTAATCGTTATGGTTACATTTTGATCAGCAGTTCTCTCGGTTTTCTTTTTAAGAACTGTTGCATTTCCTGCCACCACCCTATCTGTTTCTGTACCGAAAACTTCTATTTCCATAATGCTAATTGGCTCACCATCATCGCAAACAAAACGCAACTTAAAAGTATTAAGCGAAGGTGTAAAAGAATAAGGCACCGCCGTCAACCTGTTCTCATGCACTTCTGTGTTGGGTATATTGGTCCAGTTTGCATCATCCCAATATTGAAGCTTAAAGTTTTTAGCAGACCAAAAACCGGCTGCCTGGATCACTTCTGAAGCTGTTCGTTCTGCTTCAGGTATTCCTGTATGAACAATAATTTTATTGATGTTGCAATACTTTTGCAGATCTATTTCAAGAATATGCGGCGGCTTTACATTACCGGACATCCATTTTGAATTACGGGTGATCTTTCCATCAACTACATTCTTTGCGGGATAATTATTGTTTTCCGAATTAGCAACAACAGTTTTATTTAGTGCAACATTTTTTTCCTGCGCATAAGATGCAATGCTTTTTAAAAAGAAAAGAGAGGCTATAATTATTTTGTATTTCATAAGTTGTGAGATGTATAAATAATATTTTTTCATGTTCGTCATCGCAAGGAACGAAGCAATCTGATGTTAGGTCTATCAAGCCTTTTTAAACTTATATAGCAAATTGCTTCGTCGTTCCTCCCCGCAGGAACGAACGATCTATTCACTCTTTATTATTGATTATTCCTATCTGCTTCATCCAGTGTTCAGCAAGCATTGGCCATGCTTCTGCCGCGGAATTACCTTTCCGTAATCCGTACCCATGCCCACCCTTTGGATATACATGCAATTCCATAGGAACTTTTGCATCATGCAATGCATAGGCAAAGCTTAGAGGCACACCAACCGGATCATCATTGGCAACAAACAAAAACATGGGTGGGGTATTTTTATCAACTGTTAATTCAGGAATTAACTTATGATCAGGACCTGAAGCGAGTGAGCCGGGATAGATTAGTAATGCAAAATCAGGCCGGCATGATAATGAGTCAACTGCATCAGTTGGTGGATAAGTAATCTTATTGTAAGAAGTACCTGCCCGTGCAGCAAGATTACCTCCGGCAGAAAATCCTATGGCTCCTATTTTATGTGTATCCAATTTCCACTTAGCTGCATTGCTTCGTATTATACGGAATGTACGCTGTATATCCTGCAACGCTCCCTTCTGTTTAAGTGGTACGCGGTATTGCAATACAAATGCTGTAATACCAAGTTGGTTAAGCCATTTGGCCACTTCTTCACCTTCCATATTAATTGCCAGATATTTATTACCACCACCTGCACACACAATAATTCCGGCATCCGCTTTTTGTTTACCACCCGGTCTATATATAGTAATAATTGGGTCATTAATGTCAGTTATTCGAATAACGCCTTTGCTGGTATCAGGATATAATCTCGCAGGATGCTTCATGCTATCTTCACCTGGAACTTTACCCGTCCATAAATGAATAACCTCGTTGCTTTGGGAAAAACAGTTTCTTATTAGTAAAAACGACATTATAAATATTACTGTGCGTCTCATAAAAAATGATTTTAACCTTTTAAGTGATAGCAACCAAAACTTAATTTAGAATAAATAGCTATGGTTTATGATTTAATCGTTAACCGTCACTTTTTAAAATGCATATCAGCAAAATGCAGGAACTGCTCCCAGTCATAAGGAAGAATATCATGTTTACCTGTTCGATTATGATAACCAATTGTTCCAAATACAGGGTGATTTACTTCAGGAAATTCCTGAACTGGCAAGCCTTCCTTCTTAAAAAGTTTGTACACGGGGTGGGCGTATTTTGCTGAAAGAAATTCTCCATAGGAATCTGTAAGCTCTGAACCTTTAGCGCTTGCAACATATAAGGGACGTGGTGCTATCAAGGCAAGCAGCATGTGCTGATCGAAAGGCAACAAGGTGTCTTTCCCGGCATAAGTACAGAAGTTTTTATCGAACCAATGAGGAAACACTTTGCAAATACGTTCTGTATTTTCTCCTCCTACATGATGAAATAATTTTGCACCACCTGCTCCGGACTCGTTACTTATCACCATTGCAAATCGTTCATCTGTAGCTCCAGCCCATAGCGCTGCCTTTCCCATTCTTGATGTGCCATACACAATAACTTTTTTACTATCTATGGCTTTATCAATTTCAAAATAATCCATAGCTCTGCTTAATCCCCACGCCCATGCAGCCATAGTAGAAAAGTTATCTCCCTGGTTTTGAAGTTGAGGATATAAAGCATGGATGGCGTTCTTAAAACTATCATCGTAATCAGGATCAACATCACCTGCATACATAGTGGCTACGCCGTAACCACGTTTTAAAATCATTTCCAATGGCCATGCTGCTTCTGCAATTCCACGTGTTGAGTCGGTTGCATGATTGTTTATAACGCCTTTTGTTTTGGCACTCATCCAGCTTGTAGTTATGCGAATTGCCTTGTCCTTACTAACAGATTGATTGCCTGCAAAATTATAGCCTATTATTAGCGGAACATGTTGCTTAACATGATTAGGCAGGTACATTAAAATATCCATCGATGGCCCATTCTCTGTTCCATCAAAAAGAACTTTTATTTGCTTACGGGTTGCAATACCTCCAAGCGCTTTACGATCGGTATCAAATACTTTGAATACCATTTTAGCTGGTCTTGCAGGAGATTGCCCAAACATTTGATCAGTCAATAATTTTACAATTTCTGGTCGTCTTTCGTTGGTCCATTGTTTAACAGTTTTTACTACAGTTCCGTTAGCCATTTTAAGAACATGAGGTAAATGACCTTGAATAGTATCGTGTGAAAATTGATCGAGATATTTTATTAAAGCAAAGCGATTATCATTAAGTTGCTTCATTTTATTTGTTAGGGGCTCGTACAGGTTATAATCATTATCAACTATTCCTTTATTAGCATCTGTGTTAGAAGGCTCAGCATTTGGTTCAGTAGGATCGTTATCCAAATATTTAAACCAATGCCAGCCAAGACAATTTTTTGATTCCAATAACCCTAAACAAAAATTCTGGTAAGCTTTCCCCCGGTCTTCCTGGGTTTTAACCAACCAACCGGCACCTGATATATTACCCAATTTAGAATCTTCACCTTTTGTATAAAACTCTGTAATCATAAATGGCCTTCCTGAAGTTTGAAACCATTGCTGCATATTTTTTTGAGAAGGTGTCCACGCACCATAATAATTAATACTTAATACATCAACATATTTGCCGGCAACGTTCATAAATTGAGGAACATTTTTTTCGCTGCTATATAACCGGGTACCCAAATACATGTGATTAGGATCGTATTTTTTTATTGTTTTTTTTACAATAGAAAAATATTGTTCTGCTGCAAATCCTAAAAATTCAGCACGAATTGAATCTGTTATTTGTTCTTTCGTTATTCCCTTTTTGTCTATCCACTCTTGCGCTGCTTGATAACCAAAATCAGTATTTGGTAAGCTTAAATAACCATCAAGGTTTTGTAGATTGAAAGGCATTTCATTATCAGAAAAATAACCATAAAGGTTTGGATCATTTTTATAAGTTAATAATTCCTTTGCAGCTTCATCGCAATATATTCTGAAGCCCGGATCAAAAACAAAAATTACATCTTTGGGATAACCTTTATGTCCGGGAACCTGAAAAGTGCCACCGCGTTTATTACCATAACCACTCATAAAATCTAAATTGATGGTATAAGCTAAAGGCTTAGGAGAAATTTTATTGCTTTTAATAATTGCTTTTGTATCAGACCACGAACCTGTTCCATTAAAACCTAAATTCACAATTTCGTTATGCGTTTGATTAATCCAGTTATCATTGTTTCCATACTTCTTTTGTAAGGCATTAATATTACGTTGCGATTTTCCTATAGTAACAGAATTGACTGCAACGTGTAATCCCGGATGACCTGAAGGATCAATAACCCACCAACGTTCATTTATTTTTTCTACCCGAAAAAAACCGGTAGCCTTATAGGTTCTGGCCGCATCGCTTCCATACTTATTTACAGCATAATTTGAGACGGGCTTGAAATCGGTGAAGTTATCAACCAACCTCGTTTCAAAGGGTTTCCATTCAGCATATACAGGATTACCTGAGGCGTCTCTGCTTCGTGTTCTTGCTTCTACATTCACAGATGTGTAACGACCGCTTTGCTGCGCCTGCACATTACTGAAAGCTACAATAATAATGAACCGTATAAAAGATTTAATAAGCATAAATTATCTTGTTTGCCCCTAACCCTAAACTAATATGTTTTGCATCTTTTCGCGGTTAGTGGCCTTACTATTTTTACTTCAATTATTCCAGTTATCAGTTCTAAACGAAGAGGCAGGCAATCCATCGTTATTATATAATTCACCTTTCACCCATTCTTTGTAAGCATATCTTACAGCTACCGGCTTACTTACTTTATCGCTTTGTACAGTAATTTGGTTTGCTTTTATTTCGGCTTTGGCTGAATAGAACTTTTTATCTTCCCCTGCTACTTCAAACAGCGTTAATGTTTTACGGTATGAAGTTAAATAAGGAGCATTATCGAAAGTTAAGATGGCCTTGTCACCTTCAATAGCCATAGATTTATAGGTAGGCGAATTGTACGGGATACCTTTTATTCCATAAGTTTTACCCAAAGCCCAATACGATAAACGCTGCGCAAGAGTAGTTTTATCCATAAAGTGAATATCGTTTTCCATTCCTACATCTATTGCCGGCACCATGCCACTGTTTGGAATAATTTTCATTGCATTTAACTGAGCTTCTCTTAAACGAGGGCCATTACGGGTTCTGTCAGATGAGCCGAAAGGAGCAATTTGTACATAATAAAAAGGTATATCGCCGAGACCCCATAGGTTGCGCCAGTCTGCAACCATTACAGGAAAAAGCTTTTCATATAATTCAGGCTCGTGGCGGTTAGACTCACCCTGAAACCATATAAAACCTTTAATTCCATATCCTATTATGGGTGCTATCATTCCATTAAATAAAGTAACGGGTTTTCGATAGGCAGTTTGCATCGTATCTAAACTTACAGGAATGATTACCTCAGGATAAGCCTTTAAACTAGCGGGACTCATCCAGGCTTCAATCATAGTTCCACCAACGCACGATAAGATAAGCCCAACCGGTACTTTTAATTTTTTTTGAAGTATCTGTCCAAACTGAAAAGCAAGAGCACTGTATTCACGGGCACTTGCGGATGTAGACTCCTCCCATTGCCCTTTAGGATCGGTTACAGGTGTTAGCGTTGTGGCTCTGCTAACTCTGTATAATCTTAAGCTCGGGTTATCGGCATTCATTATAATTTCACTGGCATTTAATATAGGGGATGAATTACCTCTTAAAGACATCTCCATGTTCGACTGACCTGAACATACCCAAACCTCTCCTATCAAAACATTGTTAAGTACTAATTTTTCACCGTCACTAAAGCTTATCTGGTATGGACCGCCTGCGATTGGTGTAGCAACTTTTACAGTCCACTTTCCATTTCCATCAGCTTTTGTGGTGTATTCTTTTTTATTCCATGAAGTGACGATTATTACTTTTGAGTTTTTACTTGCCGTACCCCATAAAGCCACATTTGATTGTTGCTGCAAAACCATGTTATTGCCAAAGATGCCGGGTAACTGAATTGAAGCAATGCTCTTTCCACCAAAGATCATAATGATAGAAAGCAGGAATAACTGTAAAATCTTAACTGCATTATTTTTCTTCATCTTCATTTATATTTATAGCAAGAAACAGTTCTTTTATTATGACAATAAGAATTAATAGATAATATGCTTGCGCTTCTTCTTTTGCGTATATGATTTGATTTGCAACCCAATCATCTTTTCTGCAAATCTTTTTCCTAATGTTTCTGCTGAAGCGCTCGAAAAATGAGTGTTATCACCTTTATCAACAAGCCCTTCAGAAGAAGCAACCGCGCTATATCTAATGGTATCAGGCAACTTTTTTAATACTCCATTCAGGTTTTGGAATAGCTCTCTATATCTTCCCAACTCACCTGCAACCACGGGTAAGTGAGGGTTATTTGTAACTGATCTTATACGATCAACCAATACCGAAAACTCTTTGAGGTATATACTTGCCTTTTCGGGCTGGCTGTCTGCTTCACCCTGGTGCCATAACATTCCCTTAACCATACCTGACTTCATCGCTGTTTCTATTCTTGTAACGGCTTCATCGTAGGGAAAAGTTTTTGTAGCTTTATCATAAGCGCCAGGTTGCCAAACCGCTATAGGCGTTCCGCCTACAGCACAAGGAATAAGGCCAATTTTGACGTTAGAATTTTCATTGGCCATCTCTATGGCAAAAGCTAACCCTGGCCCTACACCCGCAACCGACTTATCAAAATGTACAGGATGATGTGCCCCTACCCATTGATTGTTTTTATCCAACATAAACACCCGTGGATGATTTTCATTTTTATACTCTTTGGTAATTTCCCCTCTGCCTGCCATATTTGATTGACCCATGAGGATATACAAATGAAAATTACTATCAATTTTATTTGTATTGTTTATTGGTTGCGAAAAGGCTGTAAGTTTCAATAAAACAATGGCAAGTAAGAACGCAAAGCGTTTTTTCATTTGTAGGAAAATTTGGTGTGTGTGATGTGCTATTAATGAAACATCTCCCTATTTACTTTTAAGAACCGAAGTGATTTTTTTATTTATCTGCGTGTCTGCATCTTAGATAGCTCTTTGCCTTGTCCGTTATCACAACCAATGTTTGGAAGCTTTCCACGCAAAACAGGGTTTCCAAAAAAATCATTAACTTGTTTTTGACTTATGCTTTTTCCTTTTCTTACAGCAGGTGATCCTTGTTTCAATTGATACCCTTTGAGGGAAGAAAGGCCAATTTGTCCTTTACCTGGATTCAAAAACTTAGGATTATTGATGACTTTGAAAGTATCAACCGGTTCCCCTTTAGAATGATGACCATAAAATAAATTATGACTAACATCCCTGCTTTGGATGCCTTTACCTGGTGCTTCTGCAAAACTATAATCGGCTGTAGCGCTTTTATTGTAAAAAATATTATTGTAGCAACGGTAGCTATGGTCATTCTTACTATTCTCTGCAATTAACACGGGAGAAAGGTTGCTGTCAGTATAAAATACATTATTGTACACGTCAGCACTTTGAAAAGGATAATTAAAATAAAGCAACTTGCCGTGATCGTTTTGACTGATATTATAACGAACAATAATCCCGGTATCCCGTTTATCCGTACAAAACCACATGAGCCCATGAGCGTTATCATGACTATAACTATATTGCCAGATGGTGCCCGGACTGCTAATATCCGCATCGTATAAACTTCCATCATAATCAGGAGAACGGTTGGCATACCCTTCATTATATTGAAACACAGTGCCCTTACAACTGCGGCTGTAAATAGTATTACCCGTTAAGCCTAAAGCAGTTTCATAACAAACATTTCGCTCAACCAAACCGCCATCGCACAAGCGGATAATCATGGCATTTTTAGAAATGTGGTGAATGATATTGTTGCGGATAATAAGTTGAGTTATTCTTCGTTTTTGCCATTCAGGTGTACCGGGGTAATCAGACTGCGACACTTCGTTATTAGTAACAATTCCTTCGTTTTCTATTGAATAAAGCAGGCAGCCTTCTATTAAAATATCATGGTAGCGGGTAGGTGTAATCGAGTCATCAGAAACGGTAATATAAATGCCGGCAGTTTTCTTTTCTTCTGCATTATGACCGCGTCTTCCTTTGATATTATGAATGATTAATTTTTTTAAATAGATATGATTGATCGTACCATAGTTGGCTCCATTAATTTCCACACCCCTTCTGTCTCCCGGGCTTGCAGCATCATTAATAATTTCCAAGTGGTTAATTTCCCAGTAGGATTGATTGTATAAATACACAACGCCTTCATGCTCTATACCCATACCATTAATAAGAGGCAAGTTACCCTTACCGTATCGGTCAATCTGTATCGCGTGCTGCACCGTTCCTGAACCTTTAGGTTTAAGCTGGCCTTCCCATACACCTCCTGATGAAAGTAATATTTTTGTTCCCGGTCCAAAAACACGGCTGTTAATAGCTGCAAATGTCTTCCATGCCTTTTCAGGACTTGTACCCGAATATTGATCGCTTCCCTTTAAAGCATCAACATAATAAGTTCCTGATAATACAGAGGTTTTCGCTATTACCTTACCGATAAATCCCGTTAAGTAAATCAAGACTAACAGAATACCTGTTTTCTTTCCTTTCATATATTGTATTTCCCGGCATAAGAACATATTGTTTTCCTTCCTTGCCTGCGGCTAAAAAATACCTACGCTTTTATTTCTAATATCCCGGATTTTGCGGAAACACTTTAGTAAGATTTGCGTCAATAACTGATTGCGGGATTGGTAAAATAGTATCGCGCAAAGTGATTAAAGCACCTGTATAAAGATTGTATTGTTTAGTTCTTGCATACCAGGTTCCTGTTCTTAACAAGGTATATCTTCTATGCTCTTCAGAAAAAAGCTCTCTTGACCGTTCATCTAAAATAAAATCCATTGTAACCTGTGCAGGAGTTATGATAGTGGCTCGAGCCCTTGTTCTTAAAACATTAATGGTTGCTGCAGCACCGGTAAGGTCGCCTAATTTAAATTGTGCTTCTGCTAATAATAAATATGTTTCTGCCAATCTTAAATAAATCTGATCGTTATAATTTGAAGTTTGTTGAACATCAGCAGGATCATCCGGAGCATAATCCCACTTACGGGTATTCGGCCAGTTTGGGTATGTTGTTGCATTTGGTATAGGTTCATTGCAATTGATACTTAAAATTACAGTGTCTCCTAATTTTCCACCGGTATATCCCGGAGTGGTGCAGGTAGCTATAGGTTGTGAACCGGTAGGTAACGAAGCCGGATTATTCATTATCCAATAAAAGCGCCATGCTGAACCGGATCCCCTGTCATCTGTTGGCCCATAAACACTAAATGCATATTTTGTTGCTCCAAATCTTGCCAGGCCCCTTCCACCATTATCTTTTGAATATGTAATTGGATTCTTACCACCCACTTTTATTTGATCATAACGATTTACCCACCACCTTCTCATAATATTAACATCACCTCCCGGGGATAGATATTGATTTTGAAATGTCCACAGAACTTCTGTATTTCCCTCGTTCCTGTTAGAATTTCCATCAATAAACATATCTGTAAAAGGAGTTCCCAGAAGCGTTTTCTTTACACCATATCGTGCAGTTATTAAACTATACTTTGCGTTTTGTGTTACGGATAACGCTTTATCCTTTGCCTTCTGGTTATCGCCAATAGTAAGATACAATTCAGCGAGGTAATGAGATGCTACTACTTTACTCACCCTGCCTTCAAGAACAGGAAGATCAGCTAAATTTGCTTCAGCAAATAACAGGTCTTGCTCAATCGTAGCCCTTACCTCTGCTACCGGTGTTCGTTCCCAATCTGTTCTTATATTATTTCCGCTTGATTCATGAAGAGTTAATGGAACTGCCCCCCACAAATACGTAAGATGACGATATGCCCAGGCTCTAATCAACCTGGCTTCAGCCACAATCTGATTTTTTTGGGCATCAGTCCAGTTAATACTCTTGTTCTCCGACCTATCAATAATGGTATTTGCTGCATTAACTACTTTATACAAGTACGACCATAAATTGGTAATATATGTGGCTGAAGAATTTAACCGTACACCAAAATCATTAAATACAGATTCAGCAGCTCCACCTGCAGGAGATAAACTATATGCATTATCTACGCCAATAATAGCTGCTGTACTGGTTATGTCATTAGCAGCGCCTGAAATTCCTTTCCGTTCTGACCTTACAAGATTATATAAACCATATAAGCCAGCATCAAAGCCTGCTTTGTTAACATACAAATTATCAGGTGCAATTATTGCCTGAGGTGTTTCATCCAGATACTTTTTTTTGCAACTGCCGGATGATAGTAATAGTGTTATAGTTGCCGCTATTGATAATATTGTTTTGATCATTGTATTTTAATTTAGGAGGACTATAGACCAAGCGTTAAACCAAGAATAAATTCCTTTTGCAAGGGAAGACCGTTTTGGTTGGTAAGTTCAGGATCAAGCGCCTTGTACTGTGTAATTGTTGCAAGGTTTCTGCCCGTAGCATATATTTTTAAAGAAGCAATTTTTAAACGATCAACAATTGAAGAAGGTAATTGATATGCTAATGAAACATCTTTCAACCTGGTAAAACTTGCATTCTCATAAATGCCTACTCCAAGTTTATTTGCATTAGCATCATTAGAAAAATGTGTGCCGTTTGGATTTGTTGGAGACCACCAATCTTTTTTAGTTGTATTTCTTTTGGTATTAAAAACATTATCGTCCTGAAAAGGATCCGACTTAATTACTTTGCCCACACCATGTAAAAAAATCATAAGGCTGAAGGCTTTGTACTTAAAGGTGTTTGTTAACCCCCATAATATCTTAGGATCAAGATTGCCGAGAATAGTTCTGTCACTGCCCGTGTTTATTACTCCGTCGCCATCAATGTCTTTTATTCTTACCCATCCCGCCTGTGCAGTTGGCTGAGCTGATTTAGCCACCTCATCAGTACTCCTGAAAATGCCATCATATTGTAAACCATAAGCAACCCTTATTGGCTGGCCTATAAACCACCTATTGCCGATATCATCTTTCCCATCTCCATATAAGTCAACAATCTTACCCTCATTATAAGAAAAATTTGCACCTGTAGTCCATGTAAAGTTTTTAGATCTCACATTAGTTGAAGTAATGCCTGCATCAATTCCTTTATTGGCAGTTTTGCCGATATTTTGTAAAACACTGGTAAAACCTTGTACAGAAGATATATTTCTTAACAAAAGCAGATCGTGTGTTTTGGAGGAATAATAATCAATTGTACCCTGTATCCTGTTTTTTAAGATGCCAAAATCCACGCCAAATGAAAGTGTATTTTTTGACTCCCAACTTAATTCAGGATTAGATAAACTACTTGGAATATAGCCAGGATATACAGTCGATCCGCTAACATACGGAGCCGAGCTAAGTGTAGCAAGTGAACTGTAACTGGAAACAGCCTGGTTTCCGTTAACCCCGTAAGATGCTCTTAACTTTAGACTTGAAATAACGTTTATTGAGTGCATAAATGATTCATCTGCTATGTTCCATGCAACAGCAGCAGAAGGGAAAACACCATATTTTTTCCCCGCTCCAAATGCTGAATACCCATCTCTGCGGGCAGTAAGCGTTAATAAATATTTACCATTATATCCATAGTTTAAACGTGCCATTTGAGATATAAGATTTTGCTTGGTATTGGCAGTAGAAGGTATTAATAATGCAGCGGAATTCATTTGATAATTGGTAAGTACATCATTAGGAAAACCTCTTCCTTCCAACTGATCTCTGTCGAAGTCTTCGCTCTGGCTGCTATAAAGCAAAGTCAGATTAACACTATTCCTCTTAAACTCCCGCGAATAATTTAATATATTTTCTACCGTTGAGTTGCGGTCTATTGAATTATAATTTATTGCAAGCCCATTTACTTCAAAACCTGCAGCTACATCTCGTCCATAATAGGTTTTACGCTGCACATTCTCAAATTCAACACCTGTGTTCAATTTATAATATAACCCTTTAATAAAAGGTATATCCACTTTAATATTATTAGAAGAAAATAGCCTGTAAGAATAATCCAGATTTTTAACTAATGTAAAAGATAATGGATTGCGCGCCTGCGAAGCATCGGGATAAGCATAAATTGCTATTGACCCATCAGGGTTATAAGGCGTAGTTAAAGGGTTAAAGAAATTTGCTCCACCGCCGGTATTCCTGGTGTCATCAAACTCTACGGGAAGTCCGTTACGGTTCTGAAAAGATAGTTGCGAACTTGATCCAATAGTTAACCACGGTTTAATGTTAATAGTTACTGAGGGCCTTAAGGAATATCTTTTAAACTGGTCGTTAACTGATACACCCTGTACATCAAGATAGGTGCCTCCCAAATAAAATGAAACCTTATCACTGCCACCTCCCACTGTTATTGAATGTTGTGTTTTTGAACCCTGCCTTGTAGCTAAACTATACCAATCTACTCCTGCACCCGCATCGTAAACAGCCTTTTCACCGGCAGAAATAGTTTGATCTGCATTTAACCTCGTTGTTTTAAATTGATAAAATTCTTCACCGTTTAAAAGATTGGGTTTATTAGTAAGATTTTGCACACCATAAAAACCATCATAAGTAATATTTAATTTTCCCTTTTTGCCTTGCTTGCTTGTTATTAGAATTACCCCATTCGATCCTCTTGATCCATAAATTGCCACAGCAGAAGCATCTTTTAATACATCAATAGATTCTACATCATTAGGATTGATTTCTGAGATACCACCAACAAAAGGAATACCATCCCAAATAATAAGCGGGCTGTTACTTGCACTGATTGAATTTCTTCCCCTTACAAGTATAGTAAGGTTATTTCCTTCTGCTCCTCCACCGTTGGTATTGATCTGTAAACCCGGAATAGATCCTTGAAGTGCTTCGGCTATATTGGTGTTTGGTAATTGCTGAAGCCGCTCTTTAGATATGGACGATACTGAACCTGTAACATCTCTTTTCTTTTGGGTTCCGTAACCAACAACTACCACTTCATCCAGGTTTTTGGCGACAGGTTGCAAGGATACTTCTAAACTTGCCGAAGTACCAGCCGCCACTTCCTGAGAAGTATAGCCTATGGATGAAAATGATAAAATATTTTTTTCGTTGGAAGGTGCATTCAAACTAAAAGAGCCATCTTCATGAGTAAGAGTTTTAACGTTCGAGTCTTTTAAAGAAACGGTAACTCCCGAAAGCGGAGTGTTATCACCAGACAACACCCTGCCTGTAATTCTTTTTGTTTGAGCATTGCTAATGATAAAAGCAAAGAGAGTAAGAAAAATAAAAAATAATCTTTTCATAATGGCAGTAGTATTTATTGTAGAAATCTATCAATAGAAGAGGTCATAGTTAGATGTAACCTTAAAACTGTTGTTGAAGGTCTATAATATTTTTTGCTTTAACCTTTTTTTCTACGAAATCGTTGTAGTTAAATTAAGATTTATTGTATTGTGTCCTTTCCAACTTTTTCATCGATAAAGTAACTTGTTATCATACTGGCTCCACGGATAAGTAATTTTTAATTCCTCCTTCACCAACTATGACAGTTTGATCTTTTCTAAATTAACTCGGTAAGTATTTTTATAAACCGGATTTAGTTCAACTATACTGAGAAGGAATTATGTGATCAGGAAATATATGTGATTCCAATTACTGAGGGAGAATACTTTATTAATTAAGGGATGTTATTTATTTGGCTGTGCTTTCTCTTTCTATAAGTAAAGCGGGTAACGTTATCCTTTCCATTCTTCCCAAAATATTTTTCTTTTCAATGTTTTCAAACAAAATTTCAGCAGCTTTTTTTCCAATTTCAAATGCATCAGGAGTCATGGTAGATAAAGAAGGATTCAGTAATGAAGCAGTTTCAAGACTTGAAAAACTAATTATTTTTAAACTCTCAGGAATGTTCATTTTTATTTTCTTACATACGTGATAGGTTATTATAGCAAGTCTTTCTATACAGGCAAAAATTCCTTGCGGAGGATTAGAACTTTGTAATAGTTTTTTAATCTTTTCGAAATTCTCTTCATTGTTGTTTGTACATTCAACAATCATCATGTTATCGTAAGGGATATTATGCTTTTTTAGTGCCTCAAGGTAGCCATGTAGCCGACCTCCGGTAGTAGAAAGATGATTGGCATAAGACAGGTAAGAAATTTGTTTACATCCCTTTTGTATAAGATGTTCAGTTGCCATAAACCCACTATTATAATTGTCTACAGACACCCAGGGCACGTTAATGCTTTCGTATATCCTGTCAAAGAATACCAACGGAATATCTTTATTTTTTAAATCTGCCAAATGGTTATAATCGGTTGTTCCCTGAGAGAGGGATAACAGAATACCATCTACTCTTCCATTCTGTAAATGCTTTACACTATCTACCTCTTTTTTATAAGCTTCGTAAGTAAGATAGATAAGCACATGGTAACTTTTTGCCTCAGCTATTGATTCGATTCCATTCATGGCCAGGGCATAAAAGCTGTTTGTAATAACCGGGATTACCACGCCTATTGTTTTGGACAATCTTTTGCGCAGGCTGCTTGCACTTGAATTAGGCCGGTAATTTAATTCTTCAGCCAGGGCTTTTATCCTTTCTTTTGTTTCGTGCCCTATTTCATGACTGTCTTTTAAAGCTTTTGAAACAGTTGATTGAGATACATTTAGCAGTTCCGCAAGTTTCTTAAGAGTTACGATTTCCATATTACACTACCTGTAAGTTATTACTATTGTAATTTAGTAGAAAAATTCAATAATTTATTTAAGCCATTATGTATTTTGCAGATCAGGTTTCAAAACAACTTTGGTCTAAACTTTTAAAAACAGTTTGGGATGTTATCTCGAATTAAAATATGACTATAGGCAGGCGATGCTTCAACCCTGTTCCAGGTCAATATTTATGGTAAGATTCAATAACGATTTACTGCTATTTTTTTTGACCCCCAACCTAAAACATTTTTTTTTCTCCCAAAAATTATTTCTACTATCTTTGTTTAACAATTTTGTCAAACATAATAGTAAATGTCGGTAAAGGATTGTAAAACGGAGCAGCATATTAAGGATACGGCTAAACATATATTTCTTAAGGAAGGAAAAATGCTGGCAACAACCCAGGATATAGCCGATGCAGCCCATGTTAACAGAACCTTACTTCATTACTACTTTCGATCGAGAGATGTGTTGTTTAATATGGTTTTTAAAGAGGCCCTGACAAAATTAAGAGAGCGGATACACCAGGTTCTTGGTTCGGATGTGGCTTTCAGGCAAAAAATAAATAACCTGGTAAATGTATTTTATGAAGAACTGACTGAATCGCCTTACCTCGAAACATTTGTTGCTCTCCAGCTAAATCAGGAGCCGGATAAATATGGGGAGTTGTTTACTAATCTGCCGGGAGGAAAGGAGAGAGTAAAAAAATTTCTGAAAGAAATACAACACGAAATGCAGAAGGGGACAATACCAGAGATGAAACCAATCAACTATTTCATTAACCTATTTGCGCTTATGGCTTATCCATTTGTTGCACGACCTATTTACACCAATATGTTTGACCTTACTGATGCTGCTTATAATAAGATTTTACCCGAACGGAAAAACATCATTATGTCTTTGCTTTTTAAATAAATTAACAGGAATAATTTTATATTAAAAACATAATTTCCCATTTTGAACACCTGCCTGTGAAAAGCATTATTGAAATAATAACCAACCAAACAATTTTTTAATTGTCAAGTATCATGAATAAAAAAAGAGTACAGCTTTTCTTAGGTCCATTTTTGTTATTAGTTGTCTTCCTAACATCATGTGGTGCAAAGGATAAAAAAGCCGGAAGTGCTGCAGGGCCTGCAGGTGCACAAGCTAACCAGGTTAAAGATTATCCTGTTATCACAATCGCTGCCCGCACTACTACATTAAACAACGATTATCCTGCCACGGTTCAAGGGCAGCAGAACATTGAAATACGCCCTAAAATTGACGGATACATTGAAAGAATTTACGTGGATGAAGGTGCAACTGTTAGAAAAGGTCAGCCTCTTTTTTACATAAGCGCTCCACAATATATTCAGGGAGTTAGAACTGCACAGGCTAATATAAAAATTGCACAGGCAGATGTAAATTCAGCTAAAATGCAAGTCGAAAAAGTTAGACCACTGGTTGAAAAGAACATTATAAGTAAGTATGAATTAGAATCTGCTCAATTTGCCTTGCAGTCAAAGCAGGCAGCATTGGCACAGGCACAAGCAACTTATGCGAACGCACGTACTAATCTTGGATATGCTTCCGTAACCAGCCCTTCAAATGGTGTTGTTGGTACCATCCCCTATAAAATAGGAAGCCTTGTAAGCAGTAATACACCCGAGCCGCTTACAACTGTTTCTAACATCGGGAAAATTTATGCTTATTTTTCTATTAATGAAAAACAAGCGTTGGAATTTTCTAAAAATACAAAAGGAGCTACCATGCAGGCAAGGCTTAAAACTATTTCACCGGTTTCACTAATACTTTCAAATGGAACTGAATTTCCTCAAAAAGGCCGTGTTGAAACTGCAAGCGGTTTAATAAATACCGAAACAGGTTCAGTAAGTGTGAGAGCTACTTTTCCAAACCCTGGTAATATAGTTCGAAGCGGAAGCAGTGGAATTGTACGAATACCAAGAACGATTGACTCAGCCATTCTTGTTCCTCAAAAAGCTACTTATGAAATACAGGGAAAACGTTTTGTGTATGTAGTTGAAAGCACCGGAACAGTAAGGAGCACTGAGATTAAAGTGACGGAAAGCAGTAACGGACAATTTTTTGTAGTTCAGGAAGGTGTGCATCCCGGCGATAAAATTGTATTGGAAGGTGTGGCAACCTTAAAAGAAGGGGCAGCTATTAAGCCAAGAGAAGTTAATACAGATAGTGTTTATCAACAGGGGATGCTGGCGAATGGTAAATAGTGCATTGCAAATTATTCCTAGGGAATCGTCGTTGGCAGGAGGAACGACGAAGCAATCTGATGATGAAATTATAAAGAGGCTAATAATTGTAAGAGCAGATCGCTTCGTTCCTGTCAATGACGGAAAACTTGAAAAAAAAGACAATTTGAAATGCCCATGGTAAATAGGGAATGAATAGTAAAATCGTTATCAGAATCTATAAAATTTACAATAACAATATTAGTTCAAACGAAAATATTATATGCTTAAACGTTTTATAGAAAGGCCGGTACTTTCAACAGTAATATCTGTCATCATCGTGATACTTGGGATATTGGGATTAACAACACTTCCCATTGCGCAGTATCCTGATATTGCACCGCCAACCGTTCAGGTATCAGCATCGTACCAGGGGGCCAATGCAGATGTGGTTTTAAATAGTGTTGTGGTTCCATTAGAAGAGCAAATCAACGGCGTTGAAAACATGACTTACATGACTTCTTCTGCCGGTAACGATGGTACAGCAAACATTACTGTAAACTTTAAATTGGGAACCAATCCTGATCTTGCAGCAGTCAATGTTCAAAACAGGGTATCGCGTGCAACAAGTCTTTTACCGCAGGAAGTTACCCGTGCAGGGGTAACTACTACCAAACGGCAAAGCAGTAATCTTGTTATTTTTTCTCTTTATAGTGATGCCCCGGCTTATGACCAGATATTCCTTCAGAACTATGCAGTTATTAACCTGATACCACAAATAAAAAGGATTCCGGGTGTAGGAGATGCTACAGTATTTGGGCAGATGGAATATTCAATGCGTATTTGGCTGAAGCCGGATGTAATGGCTACCTATGGCCTTGTACCCAGCGATATAAACGCGGCTCTTGCAGAGCAAAATGTAGAAGCTGCACCGGGTCAGTTTGGAGAGCAGGGTGGACAATCGTTTCAATATGTAATTAAGTATAGTGGCCGCCTGAAGAATTCAGGTGAGTTTGGAGACATTGTTATCAGGTCTGTAGGAAATGGACAATTATTAAGACTTAAAGATATTGCGAGGATAGAATTAGGGGCTTTAAGCTACGCCAGCAGAACAAGAACAGATGGTAAACCTTCTATAGGAGTTGCTATTGCACAAACAGCCGGCTCAAACGCGAAGGAGGTAATTGAAGGAACATTAAAGGTTTTGGATGATGCATCTAAAACCTTTCCCAAAGGCATTAATTATGTAACCCTTGTAAACGTAAACGACTTTCTTAATGCATCTATCAAAAAAGTTATTCATACTTTAATTGAAGCTTTTATTTTAGTGTTCATTGTTGTGTTTGTGTTTCTGCAGGATTTTCGTTCAACACTAATTCCGGCTATTGCGGTGCCGGTGGCTATTATTGGAACTTTCTTTTTCTTAGGCTTGTTTGGCTTTACTATTAACCTGCTTACTTTATTCGCTTTGGTATTAGCAATAGGTATTGTGGTAGATGATGCCATAGTGGTAGTGGAAGCCGTACATGCCAAGCTCGACCAGGGTTATAAATCATCAAAAAAAGCAACGATAGATGCTATGAGTGAAATATCCGGTGCAATAGTTTCTATCACTTTGGTGATGGCAGCAGTGTTTATACCGGTAAGTTTTATTACCGGCTCGGCTGGTGTATTTTATAAACAATTTGGTCTTACACTTGCGATAGCCATTATTCTTTCTGCTATAAATGCCTTAACTCTTAGCCCTGCATTGTGTGCTATATTTTTAAAGCCTCATGAGGATGACAGGCATCACAAAAAAAGTTTTTTGCAAAGATTTTATACCGGCTTCAACACAGCCTTTGAGGTAACTACAAATAAATATCGAAAGTCAGTTTCCTTTCTTGTAAAAAGAAAATGGGTCGCCTTTGCAGGTATAGCTGTATTTGCAGGAATATTTTATTGGCTCATGCAAACCACCCCTACAGGGTTTGTGCCTAACGAAGATATGGGAGTTGTAATGTCGGATATAAGTTTACCACCGGGTGCATCGCAGGAGCGGACAGATGAGATTACCCTGCAGATAGCAAAAGTTGCAAATACAATTCCGCAGGTTAGAAATGTATTGAGGATTACGGGGCGTGGATTAATAAGCGGAACCGGAAGTAATTATGGAATGGTAATCATGAGATTAAAACCATGGGACGAGCGCAGTGGTAAAGGTCAGGATGTGCAAGCGATAATAGGGCAGATGTTTGCAAAAACAGGTGGAATAAGGGATGCGAAAATTATATTCTTTGCTCCGCCAACCATTCAGGGTTTTGGTACTTCAGGAGGATTTGAATTTCAGTTACAGGATAGGAGTGGCGGAGATATGGCCAAGTTTTCAAAAGTTAGTTCAGATTTTCTTGCAGCTTTAAACCAGCGTCCTGAAGTTCTTTATGCATCCACTGCGTTTAATCCAAACTTCCCCCAATTTCAAATTAACGTAAATGTTGCAAGGGTTAAAGAGGCAGGTTTAAGTGTGAACGATGTATTAAATACAATGCAGGGATATTATGGCGGAGTGTATGCTTCAAACTTCAACCAGTTTGGTAAACAATACCGCGTAATGTACCAGGCTGAAGCACCCTTCAGAGCAAATCCTGAAGGCTTGAATAATGTGTATGTAAGAAATGCAAAAGGAACAATGGCACCTATAAGTGAATTTATTTCACTCGAAAAAGTGTATGGTCCGCAAGCCATTTCAAGATTTAATTTATTTACATCTATAGGAGTTACCGGTTCTCCAAAACCGGGCTTTAGTTCCGGCGATGCTATTAAGGCAGTCCAGGAAGTAGCGGCAAAAACATTACCTGCAGGTTATGGTTACGAGTTTTCAGGAATGACACGCGAAGAGCTTTCTGCCGGAGGGCAAACAGTTTTCATCTTCCTGCTGGTTATTATATTTGTTTACTTCCTGTTAAGTGCGCAATACGAAAGTTATGTGCTGCCTTTTGCAGTATTGCTTTCGCTGCCTATCGGGCTTGCAGGTGCCTTCATATTTGCCAACATCTTCGGAGTTACTAATAATATTTATGTTCAGATAACACTCATTATGCTGGTAGGTCTTTTAGCAAAGAATGCTATCCTGATTGTTCAATTTGCAGTTGAGCGAAGACAACGGGGAATGCCCGTTGTACAGGCAGCCTTAGAAGGTGCACAGGCACGGTTACGACCTATTTTGATGACCTCGTTTGCCTTGATTTTCGGACTTCTTCCATTGATGTTGGCCTCCGGTGCCGGCGCTTCAGGAAATCGTTCTATTGGTACCGGAGCGGTTGGGGGAATGTTGATAGGAACTCTTTTCGGTGTGTTTGTAATCCCCGTGTTGTTCATAATATTTCAAACGCTACAGGAGAGAATAAGCGGACCTCCGAAAGAGCCGGTTACAGAAGAAGATGAGGTGATGCAAAGAAAAGAATTAGTTGCTGCAATGTAATGTGAGAACCTGTATTTTGAGGGATTTTAGGGATTATAAGGATGTCATTTAGTTAAGAATTTAAATCGTTGAAACGATTTTTGTTTTGAAAGCTTCTTTCATAGCCCACGGTTTAAACCGTGGGCTAACTAAATGACATTGACCTGAAGGTCGTGGCAATTTTAACAACACAAATCGTCATAGAACCAGACCATTACTGTTTGTTTTAACAATAATTATAAATGACCGATAGAAGATTAATAAAGAAATTATGAACAACAGATCTTTTAGATTTCTACTCTTTGTTTCAATAACCGTATTAGGATTTGCATCCTGTAAAGTAACACAACCTTATCAATCACCTGAAGTACGTACTGTTGGTCTTTTTCGTGGTATTAATGTAACCGATACAAATACAATTGCTAACCTTAAATGGAGCGAAATATTTACAGACCCGCAATTACAAAGATTGATAAGCGAAGGCATAACTCACAACCCCGGTCTGCAAATTGCCTACACACGAATACAACAGGCGCAGGCTTATTATGTACAAAGCGGGGCTGCGTTTTTACCTACATTAAATGCAAATGCATCTGTTTCTGAATCTAAACTTTCTGCCGTTCAAGGCTTTGGGATTCGTAATAATGCAACTCAGTTCCAATTAGGTTTATCATCGGCATGGGAAGCTGATATCTGGGGCAGGCTTGGCAGCAGCAGGAGAGCCAGCTTTGCAAATCTGTTACAAAGCGAAGCAGGTTCAAGAGCAGTTCAAACAGGCATTGTAGCTACTATTGCTAACTATTATTATTCATTAACGGCGTTAGACCAACAATTAGCAATAACACAACAAACTGTAAGTAATTGGGATACTACAGTACAAACCATGAGGGCTTTAAAAAAAGCAGCAAGAGTAACTGAGGCGGCTGTTGTGCAAAGTGAAGCCCAACGTTACGCAGCCGAAGTAACCATACCTGATCTAAAGCAAAGAATAAGAGAGACTGAAAATGCATTAAGCATAGTACTTGGTGTACCTCCGGCAAGTATTAACAGGGGATTGTTGGATAATCAAACACCTGTTGCAACTTTACAAACAGGAGTGCCTGCACAACTATTATCTAACAGGCCAGATGTTCAACAAGCTGAATTTGCTTACCGAAGCTCATTTGAACTTACAAATGTGGCACGGGCTGCCTTTTATCCAACTTTAGCTATAACCGGTTCAGCAGGATTGTCAAGCCTTACGCTGGCTAATTTTTTAGATCCATCTGCAATTGCTGCAAGTATAGGTGCAGGATTAACTCAACCTATATTTAATCGAAGGTTGAACCGAACCAATTTAGCAGTAGCACAGGCTCAGCAACAAGCTGCTTTATTAGACTTTCAAAATACATTATTAACGGCAGGGCAGGAGGTTTCAAATGCTTTATCATTATATGAAAATGCAATTGAAAAGACTAACATCCGTACCAACCAACTTACCGCTCTGCAAAAGTCTGTTGAGTATTCGCAGGAGCTATTGCGTAATGGTTTTGCTAATTATACTGAAGTTATAAATGCACGTCAATTTTTATTGCAGGCACAATTGGGACGAGTGAACGATCATCTTCAACAGTTGCAGGCAACTGTTAATCTATATCGTTCTTTAGGTGGAGGATGGAAGTAGTAAATTCAAGCAATCAATGTTTTAAAGGAAAAGAATTGCAAATATAAACTTGCCATTGAATATACACGGAGTTTTGAAGCAAGACATTGCTGAACTACAATCGTTGATATTAAAGAATAGCCAGGTTCATGTTCAAAAGAAATATAATACTGATGAAAAATTGGCTGCTTAAGGGTAAATAAAATTTGGTAAACGGCTTATTTCCTCTTTCGAAGACTTAAACTGTATCAATAGAAATAACTAAATAATTAATAATGAGCTATTCCTAAAAAAGTTCAATATCTACATTTAGAGCCCAGGTTTTATAGCAATCGTAAATCCTTTGTTTTCTAACGGGGTTTTATAATTTAGGCAATAAAAAAAATTCTATGTAAATCCTCTTTTCTACCGGGGATTTTATAATTTTAGACAATAAAAGAAATTCTATTACAGTCTTACTTTATCAAACCAACTTAACATGGGTAATCATATCGAGGAAAATACGTGGGTTAAAATAAAAAGAATTTCCATTCTCTGTATAACGCTTCTGTTGTTAAGCTTAATCTTCAATGTTGTTCAATATGTTCAAACCTGCAAGCTCAATAACAAGTATAATGATCTGAAGAAACAACAGGATCAATTAGAACTGTTCGCTAAAAAGCTGAATGAAAAAGTGGATCAATTGGATAGCCACGCTACAACAATGAAGTGAGAAGCTCTTATACTTAGTATTTAATAATAAGTACGATGTAGAAACTGTATTTGGGGAAGTGTTTGCAATTTTTAGCAACTATCGTTGAATTGCCCATGCAAGACCGTCAGGTACTCCACCCACATCAAGGTGACTGGTAACTTCTAAAGTTTTGATATCTATAACAGCCACATAATTATCGGCTGAACAGGCAACAAACGCACGTGAACCCTCCGCGTCCATAAGAATTCCTGCTGCGCCTCGACCAATTTTCAGTCGTTTCACTTCTTTATGCGATCTTGCATCATAAATGCTCAGTTCACCCGTTTGAAGGCTCGAAATGAATACCAGCTTGCCACCCGGCGTAAACTTCAGTCGGTTAGCACCTAAAACCTTTGCATCAATTTTAGCTGCCGGTTTTTTTGCTCCAAGATTAATGATAGAAATTGTTCCATCCTCACTTGACGCTGTCCATAACTCGCTGCCGTCAGGTGCCACATCAAATCCCTCCGAGCCCCTTGCGGTGGGAACAACAGTTTGCATCCACTCCTCACGCGGCTTAGCATTAGGAGGCGCCATTCTTCCGGGTTGGATCAGCGTATCTACAAGAATGCTGACAGTTCCGGAAGAAACGTTTGTAGTGTAAATCTTTTTGCCGTCAGCAGTAACGTAGATCATGTGTGTTCTGTCCTGGCCTGTTCCCATGCTCCAGTCAAGTTTTCCGGTTGCAGGGTCGTAGCGACCCACTGATTTGGAACCTTCCGCAGTAAACCAAGCCTTCCCATTAACAAATGTTATATCATGCGGTCCAACCAGCGGTCTTGTATCAATGTTGAGTAAAGGTTTTTGCGCAACAAGGTCAATTACGTTTATTTCATGTAAGCTGCCGCCACCATAAATGCATACGTAAGCAGTTTTTCCGTCTGCAGACGCTACCACTTCGTGTGGATCTTCGCCAACAGGAATACGGGCAATAACTTTTAATGTAGCAGGATCTACAATCGCCAGGGTATGGTTTGCTTTTGAAAGTGCGAGCAATGATCGGTTGGGCGTGGCTTGGGCATTGCATTCTGTTGCTATGCAAATGAATGTCAGCAGGAAAATGTTTGCTGCAATTAGCCAAAACATATTGCACTTTAAATTTTTCATAGCCTATATGATTTTTTTGTAATAGTGTCGCCGTCTTAAGGGCATTATGTTTAAGGACACAAAGCTATTTCATAAAAAAACAAATTTTTAAAATGATAGTTCCCGTGTTTGCACCGCAATAATGCCTGCTAAACCTATAGAAAACCCCCAATTTAAAATTGGGCAGAATATAAAACAATGGCGTGTTTTTAAGAACTGTAAGCAACAAACATTAGCCAATCATTTAAAAGTTACAAAAGCTGTAATAAGCAATATAGAAAACGATAAATCGGATATATACTTAAGCAGAATTGAAGCGATAGCCAATTTTCTGGGCATTCCTATTCATCAATTATTTTATTCTCCTGAAGATATCTTAAACAATAAAGTCCAGGTTACACCAAACGAAAACCTCTACAGTTTTAGCCAGGAAGTAATCAGGGAAGTTTTGGTACAACTAAAACAAAAAGATGAAATAATTATTACCCTTACAAACTTTCTGAATAAAATTGAAGTTGTATTACTGGTTTTCGATCTCAGTTCGTTGGATTGTTTGCAGGAGAACTTAAGTATAGCCAGTTAAAGGCTTAAGGAAAAACTAAATAAACTTGTTTCCAAAATCTACTTATAACAGGAAGCTATAGAATGATTATCTTCTTCACCAGTCGCAAAATTTCTTTTACTGCTTAATCGGGTATGATTTGGTGATAGAGTTTTAATGATTAGCAACTAAAAAAATTATCTGTACGGCAATTATCTGAAAGACCTAAACGACATTTCTCCGCCTTACTGATACCAGGAAGCTTTATTTTTAAAAAGTAAGCAAATAGTTAAACAACTGAACACCTTGCTCTTATGTTGATACAAAAAGTTATATGATTATAATTACTACGTAGTGTTCCTCAAAGTCACAGTATAATTTACTATAAAAAAATATAGAGGTTTTACGAGCAGAAATGTATTATATGAACCCGAAAGAAAGGGTACTTATGCTTAATATTTATCTGCCGCTATTTCTAATTTTGAAAAAAAGAAATTAGTTCGTTTACCAACATCCTATAACCTTATATATTTTTTTATCATGACAAGCCTTTCCATTATTATCTCCGCCATAGTTGCATCACCTGCTATTACTTTATGTTACATGCGTTATAGTAACATGATTGCCATAAAGAAATTAAATGGACCCAAAAGAAATAACTTCTTTACAATGGCAAAGCAAACAAAAAGCTCTGATAGCATGTTTAGTGCTGTTAAAAAATTGCAGCAAGAAAAAATGCACTAAGCCCTAAAACTTTTACATTTATAAATTGAGGAAAAAAGTTGTGGCCTCGCCAGGAATCGAACCTGGATCTGGAGCTTCGGAAACTCTTATACTATCCATTGTACTACAAGGCCAAACAAATAAAGAACTTAAGTTTGGAGGATTGCAAAAGTAATTGTTACCGCGCAAATCCTCCAATATTACTTCCGAATATCTTAACGGCAATTGCTAATAGTATTACGCCAAAAAATTTTCGTACGGCTATTAGCCCTGCTTCGCCTAATGCTCTTTCTATCCATTTCAGCGACTTCAAAACGATAAACACTAATAGCAGGTTTACCAGTATTCCTAACAGAATATTTACTTCATCAAAATTGGCTTTCAAAGACATTACGGTGGTTAATGTTCCGGAACCTGCAATTACAGGAAATGCAACGGGCACAACCGTTCCGGCACGTGCATCTTTATCGCTTTTAAAAATTTCGTGACCCAGCACCATCTCAAGACCCAGCAAAAAAATTACTATTGAACCACCCACCGCAAACGACCTTACCGTAACGCCTAACAGATGTAAAAAAGGCTCGCCCACAAAAAGGAAACCTACCATTAACGCACCTGAAATCAGCGTTGCTCTTAACTCGCGAATACCTCCCATTTTCGATTTTAATGAAATAAGCAAAGGGATAGACCCGATAGCATCTATAACGGCAAAAAGGGTAAAACTAACGGTAAGAAACTGTTGCATGTCAAATTTCATTCAGTAAAATTTAGCCTAAAGTAAAACCTATTTGTCAAATAGGTTTTAGATGAATGATTGATGAGGCAGTATATCGCAAAACCAAAAGCCCAGTGATGAAGGGCGGAGAGGTTGGTTAGTAAAACATTTGTCTTTATCGTTTTCCGGTGCTTTGTATTCACGAAAAACTTTTTCACCAATTTTATATGATACGGGTTTTTTAAATATCGGTCCATCAAAAACAAAAGTGTGAAACTCGCCATTTTCTCCGCATGGATCAACATTATCAGGAAGATCCTGTAAAAACGCTTTATCAATTATACGACCGGTAAAGCTTGCGTCCAGCAGTTCCGCCTTTACACATACGATTATAGTTTTAAAACCAAGGTCAATAAATTCATGCATCAATTCTGTTGTATCTCTCTTCCATATAGGAAATACCGCAGACATTCCAGCCTTTGCCAGTTGTGTTTCCCTGTACGTTTTTAAGTCCTCTAAAAAAATATCTCCATAAATACTATGGGTAAATTTTTCTTCCTGTAATTGCTTCATGGTTTGCATCGTGTGTTCTTCATACTCCAACATTGTTGGCTGATCCGATAATACTAATTTTTGCAAAGGGATGCCAATAGCTTCTGCCTGTTGTTCCAACAATTCTTCTCTCACCCCATGCATAGAAACGCGGCGATATTGTTTATTTACATTGGTCAACAGTTTTTGGATGGAATAGCTTTTATTATTTAAAGCATGATACAATGCAAGTGAACTGTCTTTGCCACCACTCCAGTTAAAGAAAGATTTGTAGGTCATGTATCAATAGTCCGGTAGTTTTTTCGATGTTATTTGCTGTGCTTGTGGATAAGGGTTTTATAAGAAGAAAAGATACTAAGATGGGATTATATAAATA
>JAABUN010000320.1_pt1 | contig 125587 bp, 121 predicted proteins | sample 5559311 | NCBI WGS metagenome assembly JAABUN01 (sample SAMN10711877, study PRJNA513370) | rock metagenome | isolation source: Antarctica rocks | place: Antarctica: Victoria Land, Siegfried Peak sud | reverse complement strand
TGATGCGTATCCGGTTGGTTCCGTTGGTGGTTAGGCGGCGCGCCGGGTGATCTGGCGGTAGGTCGTGGGCTGGTGGACGGCGCCGAGGCCGAGCAGGGTCTGGAAGGCGGCCATCGGGGTGCCGCGGCGGTTGTGGCGAAAGACGTACTCGTCGAGGTAGACGGGCAGGTGCTCCTCGCTGACCCCGCGGTGAGTGCCGTGCATCCAGGCCTTGAGGTTCGAGATTGCTCGATGGGCGCGCGGCAGCAGTTGCTCGCCCAGCGTGGCGGTGTCCTGGGGCCGGCGGCGGTGGTCGTAGCCGTGCTTGGCCAGAACGCGGTAGGACTGCAACCCGTCGGTGTGAACGATCGCGCCCGCGGCGGTGGTCGCGCGGGCAAAGGCCAGCAGCGTGGGCCCCGAGGCGTCGGGCAGCGCCTGCAGGCGCAGACGTCCGGATGCGGCGCCCCGGACCTCGATCGCGATCCCGACGAGCGCCTTCTTCCCTCGCTGACGGCCGCCTTTAAGCCCTTCCTCATGGCCTCCGAGGAAGAACTCGTCGATCTCGACCTCGCCCCTCAAGCGTTCGCGCTCAGGGGCGACCATCGCGCGCCGCAGCTTCTGCAGGATCAGCCACGCCGTCTCATAGCGCGACAACGCCAACTGGCGCTGCAGCTGCTTGGCGGAGATCCCGGGATGGTGCGTGGCAACCAGGTAGGCCGCCCAGAACCAGATCCGCAACGGCGTGTGCGTCGCATGCATCACCGTGCCGGCAGTCGCCGATGTCTGCTGGTGGCAGTCCTTGCACTGCCACAACAGCCGCCGCTGGTGCATCACGCCCGCCCGCGTCGACGCGCAGGCCGGACAGACGAAGCCCTCCGGCCAGCGCGACGCGAACAAGTAGTCGCGGCAGGCATCCTCGGTCGCAAAGCGATCCTGGAACTCCAAGATGCTCAGAGGGTACGACGGCCTGGGCACCCCGCGAAGCTACGAATCCACCCGGACGGAACCAACCGGATACGCATTAGTTCCCTATACTCCGTGAAAGCGGTTGGCACTCTCCCCTTGAGAGTGCCAGAAACCGCGGGAAATGTCCCATTTCACGGAGGTCTGCAGTATGAATCTCAAGCCTTTGGGCGATCGGTTGATCGTCCGCGCCATCGAGGAGGAGGAGACGACCGCCAGCGGCATCGTCCTCCCCGACACCGCCAAGGAGAAGCCCCAGAAGGGCAAGGTCATCGCCGTCGGTGACGGTCGTTATGACGACGACGGTGACAAGCGCATCCCGCTGGACGTCGCCGAGGGCGACGAGGTCCTGTACTCGAAGTACGGCGGGACCGAGATCAAGGTCGACGGCGAGGACCTCCTGGTCCTGCGCGAGTCCGACGTCCTTGCCAAGGTCACGTCCTAGAGGAGATAGAGAACACATGGCTCACAAGGAACTGAAGTACGACTCCGAGGCCCGCAAGGCGCTGGAGGCAGGCGTCGACGCCGTCGCCAACGCCGTCAAGGTCACGCTCGGCCCCAAGGGCCGCTACGTGGTGCTCGACAAGAAGTTCGGCGCCCCGACGATCACCAACGACGGTGTCACGATCGCTCGTGAGATCGAGGTCGAGGACGTCTTCGAGAACCAGGGCGCCCAGCTCGTGCGTGAGGTCGCCACGGCGACCAACGACGTTGCCGGCGACGGCACCACGACCGCGACCGTCCTCGCCCAGGCCATCGTCCGCCAGGGTCTGAAGAACGTCACGGCCGGCGCCAACCCGCTGGCGCTGAAGCGCGGCATCGAGAAGGCCGTCGACATGGTCGTCGAGAACATCGCCTCGCAGTCCAAGGAGATCTCCGGCAAGGACCAGATCGCGCGTGTCGCGACCATCTCCGCCGGTGACGACGACATCGGCGACGTCATCGCCGACGCCATCGAGAAGGTCGGCAAGGACGGCGTGGTCAACGTCGAGGAGGGCCAGACGTTCGGCATGGACCTCGAGTTCACCGAGGGCATGCAGTTCGACAAGGGCTACATCTCGCCCTACATGGTCACCGACCAGGACCGCATGGAGGCGACGCTGGAGGATCCGTACATCCTCATCGCCAACTCCAAGATCGGTTCCGTCCGCGACGTGCTGCCGGTCCTCGAGGCCGTCATCCAGTCCGGCAAGCCGCTGCTGATCATCGCCGAGGACGTCGAGGGCGAGTCGCTCGCGACCCTGGTGGTCAACAAGCTGCGCGGCACCTTCACCGGTGTTGCGGTCAAGGCCCCGGGCTTCGGCGATCGCCGCAAGCGCATGCTCGAGGACATCGCGATCCTCACGGGCGCCGAGGTCATCACCGAGGAGATGGGGCTCAAGCTCGAGAACACGCAGCTCTCGCAGCTCGGCCGCGCCCGTCGCGTGGTCGTCGCGAAGGACACGACGACGATCGTCGACGGCTCGGGTGACGCGGAGGCCATCAAGGGCCGCATCAACCAGATCAAGAACGAGGTCGAGAACACCGACTCGGACTTCGATCGCGAGAAGCTCCAGGAGCGCCTGGCCAAGCTGTCCGGCGGCGTCGCTGTCGTGAAGGTCGGCGCGGCCACCGAGACGGAGATGAAGGAGAAGAAGCACCGCGTCGAGGACGCGCTGCAGGCGACCCGCGCCGCCCTCGAGGAGGGCATCGTTCCCGGCGGTGGCGTAGCTCTGCTGCGGTCGACCGACGCGGTCAAGCTCGACCTGTTCGACGACGAGGACGAGAAGACCGGCGCGAAGATCGTGCTGCGGGCCCTCGAGGAGCCGCTGCGCCAGATCGCGCACAACGGCGGCCTCGAAGGCGCGGTCGTCATCAACGACGTCCGCAAGGCCAAGAAGGGCCACGGCCTGAACGCCGCGACCGGTGAGATCGTCGATCTCGTCGCCGCCGGCGTCATCGACCCGGCCATGGTCACCCGCTCGGCGCTGCAGAACGCAGCCTCGATCGCCAAGAACATCCTCACGACCGAGGCGATCGTCGCCGAGGTGCCGGAGAAGGACGGCGGCGGCGGCGGCGGCATGCCCGACATGGGCGGCATGGGCGGCATGATGTAAAGGGCATGGGCTCGGACCTCCAGGCGGGGACCGAGCCCACGCAGCCCCCCGCTGTCCCTGGAAGGGGACTGCGGGCGTGACGTCGCCCAAAGCGCAGCGCTTGCGATGCGCGACGGCGAAGAGACTCACATGAGGCACCGCACGAGGGTCCGGCGCAGCTTAGCCGGGCCCTCAGTCGTTCCGGTGCAAAAGCGTGTTGTGTCGGCACACTTCGGATGCCACACTCGGTGCCCATGGATGACCGCGATCTCCTCAACCGCGTCGACCGTCATCTCGACACCACGTCGGAGTACATGCGCCAGGGCAACGAGTACATGCGCCAGGGCAACGAGCTCATGGCGGCCAACCGCCAGGCCTTCGCGGAGACACGGGAGGCCTATCAGGATCTGCGGGTCGCTCTGAGGGAGATGAACCTGCGCAGCGAGCGCGTGATGGGGGATCTCAGCGCGCAGATCCGCGCGAACACCGAATCCTTGAAGACGTTCCAGCGTGAGATGAGCGAGGAGAATCGAGCTCAGCGCGGCGCGCTGCTTGCGATTCTCGATCGCATAGGCGCCGGCCCGGCGCCCGAGGCGACCTGACCAGAATCCGCCGCTCGCCCTAGGCTCCGCGGGTGCTTGCCGCCGGCCGCGTCCTCGAGCTGCACCGCTGGCCGGTGAAGTCCATGGGCGGCCAGTCGGTGGACGCTTTCGAGGTCGACGAGCGCGGCGTGGCCGGGGATCGCACGCACGCTCTGTTCGACCGTTTCAAGGAGGCGCCGCGGCGGCTGACCGCTCGCCAGGCGCCTGGTCTGCTGCGCTGGCGCGCGGCCTACGAGGGCGTCAACGGCTTCGCCCCGCAGGCGCCACCGCTGCCGACGCTCACCGCGCCCGACGGCGTTCGCTTCGCGTGGGACGATCCCGGACTGCCAGAGGCCCTGTCGGACGATCTCGGCCGCGCGGTCAAGCTCGTCCGCGACCTCGCCGGCCAGCAGGATCTCGAGCGCAGCGTCCTGGTCACCACGCGCGCGACCCACGAGGCGATCGAGCGCGACCTCGGCCAGCCGCTGGACCCGCGCCGCTGGCGCACGAACGTCCTGGTCGAGCTCGACGCCGAGGGGTACGTGGAGGAGGCCTGGGAGGGTGGCCGGCTAACGATCGGCAACGCTGAGTTCGAGCTCCTGCACCCGTGCGCGCGATGCGTCATTCCGACGCGTGACCCCGACACGGTCGAGAAGCTCCCGGAGCTCCTGCGCTGGTTGACGCGCGAGCGGCACGGACTGTTCGGCATGAACGCGCGACCGCTGGGGCCGGGGCGCGTCGCCGCCGGCGATGCGGTCTTGATCACCTAGCCGCCTGCAGCTCGAGCTGGCGCTCAGCGGACGCGGACGCTGATGGTCCTACGCCTTGCCGCCGCCTCGCGGTTGCCGGCGCCGTCAACCGCGCGGATCCGAAGCACGTAGCGCCCGGGCTTCAGCGGCCGGCTCGCAAAGCGCCAGGCAGCAGTGCCCCGAGCCGGCAGGAAGGTCGGTCGCGTGCACCTGCGCCGGGGGGAGAACGTCCCGTCGCGCCGCACGAACCGGCATCCGCTGCCGACCCGCCGCGCGAGAGCGACCTCGACGCGCTGGACGCGCGCGCTCGGGCACCCGCGGTCGCGCGCCACGCCGCGCAGCCGGACGCCGCCCCGGGTCACCCGCAGGCTCCCGCGGCGCACCGTGGAGGTCGGGCGGGTTCGGTCGCGGCACGCGCCGGCGCCGACGCCGCCGGCGGGCGGCTCGCCCGCCGGACGGTTGATCATCGCCGGACCGGCGACGCCCACCAGCCCCGCTCGGCCGGCGTAGCCGAGGTGCGACAGACCGAAGACGTCCTCGATCCCGCGCAGCAGCGAGTAGTGGTTGTAGGGCGTCTGGTTGACCACGCCGGGCTGCACGTAGGGCGACAGCACGACGGCGCCGGTCCTCCCGCCCCCCGGCCCCTGGTTCAGGCCGCCCGGGTTGGGCGTGTTGAAGCCCGGCTGCTCGTCGCAGCACGCCGTGGCGTCGCTGCCGGCTTCGTCGAAGGTGATCATGATCAGGCCGCCGTCGCGGTAGCCCGGCGAGGCCTGGATCCGCGGCACCCACTCCATGAGGAAGCGGTCGGCGGCGGGAAGCCCGCCTGGGCTGCCGTCGATGCACGGCTGGTCGTGCGCGTCGCTGCAGAGGTTGGGCGTGATGAAGCTGAAGTTCGGCGTCGTGTCTGCCGACCCCAGCGCCGCCGGCAGGCGATCGAGCGGGACGACGTTCTGGTCGCAGATCGGCGAGTCGATCACGGCGTGGAAGTAGATGAAGGGGTTGTGGCGTCCGGCGTACTGGTCGCCGGGCCGGGCCGCCTCCGTCTTGTCCTCGCCGCCGATCGGCGGATGGCGGCAGGTCTTGGGCTCGGTCGCCGAGTTGCCCATGTCCTCCATGTAGCCCTTCCAGGTGAGGCCCTTCTCCGAGAGCTGGTTGGCCACCGTTCGCACCGTGCTCGGGTAGACGCAGCCCTGGCCGATCGCCTGGCCGTCGGGGCCGATGGTTCCCGGCGCGAACTCGGTGAAGATCGGGCAGTCACCTTGGGTCTGCGGGTTGGGTGCCTGACCGCTCACCATGGCGATGTAGTTGTCCAGGCTCGAATGGCCGATGCCGTAGTAGTTGGGGACGAGCTGGCCCTCCGCAGCGAGCGTGCGCGCGAGGTAGGGCGCCTTCGTCTTGGGCCCGAAGGTGTTGTCGTAGCCCTTGTTCTCCAACACGACGACGAAGACGTGCTTGATGGGCGAGGGCGCGGCGGCGGCTGCCGGGGTGGCCGTGACGGCCACCAGCGCGAACATGATCGCTGCGCAGTCGCGCAGCCGGTCTGTGGATCGGGGCACGCGCACATCCTCCCACGCATCGGCCGACGCGTGGTGACCACCCCGGGAACCCTCGCGCTGCGCGCCGCCAGCCCGTAGCCTGCCGCAGGTGACCGTTCGTGCCCTCAGCCGCTGCTGCCTCGTGCCGGTGGCAGCGGCTGCCGCGATCTGCGTCCCATCCGCGGCGGCCCGGGTGGCGACCATCACCGTCGCCCCCGACCGGGCGACGCCGGGCGCCGAGCTCGCGCTCAGCGGCTCGGGGTTCGCCCCCCGGCGCCGCGGGGCGGTCCGGGTCGACCGCGGGCGTCTGACCTCCCTGCAGAGCACCGCCGCTGGGACCTTCTCGCGCGCGGTGGAGATTGCCCGCAGCACGCGTCGCCGGCGCGTTGTGGTGCGTGTTCGCTTCGGGGGGCGAGTCGTCCGCCTGCCACTGGCGGTCACCCGCGGCGCGCCTGGCGCGACCGGCAGCCTCAGCGCGGGCTCGGACGGCGCCCGGGTGCGGGTCCTGCCCATCTCCGGCTCCCCGGGCACCGTGGTGACGGTGAGCGGGAAGGTACCGCGCGGCCGCCAACGGGTCAGGGTCGCGGTTCGCCTCGCGGGAGCGGTCGTAGCGCGCGCCCGAACGAACCGCACGGGCGCCTTCCGCGTGCGCTTCCGGGCCCCCGCCGCCGTCACCCGCGCCCATCGTCTCGACGTCCGCTACGGGCGCAGGACGCTGGCCATCCCGTTCGCGGGTCGCCCCGCCGCCCCGCCCGCCGGGCCACCGACAGGCCCGCTTGCGCTGCCGCCCGGACCCGCCATCGCCGCGGACCCGGTGCTCGGCGCCGCCGGCGACATCGCCTGCGCCCCGGGGGAGGGCGCAACCCCATCGAGCTGTCAGCAGGCTGCCACGGCGCAGGCGATGAAGAGCGTGCGGCCAGACCTCGTGGCGGTCCTGGGCGACGAGCAGTACGAGAGCGGGAGCGCGGCCGAGTTCCGCGGCGCCTTCGATCCCGCGTGGGGGCCGCTCAAGCCCATCCTGCGCCCCGTGCCCGGCAACCACGAGTACGGCGCCGACCCCAAGGCGACGGGCTACTTCGACTACTTCGGGGGGCTCGCGGGCCCCGACCGGTCCAAGGGTTACTACTCCTACGACCTGGGCGCGTGGCACATCGTCGCGCTCAACTCGAACTGCAAGCGCGTCGGCGGCTGCGCGGCGGACTCCCCGCAGCACGCATGGCTGCGCAGCGACCTCGCGGCACACCCGAATCGCTGCGTCCTGGCCTACTGGCACCACGCGCTCTTCTCGTCGGCCGCCTACCCCGAGGAGTCACCGGTCATGGCCCCGATCTGGCAGGTCCTGCAGGACGCGGGCGCCGACGTCGTGCTGAGCGCCCACGCCCATGCCTACGAGCGCTTCGCAGCGCAGACGATCGACCGCCGGGCCGACCCCGAACACGGCATGCGTGAGTTCGTCGTCGGCTCGGGCGGCAAGGAGCACATCCCCTACGGCCTCACGCGGGCGCCCAACAGCGAGACCTCCACCGACTACGACTTCGGGATCCTCGGGTTGACCCTCCACCCGGCGGGCTACGACTGGCGCTTCGTCTCCGCGGGGCTGCCGGGTGTCTTCCGCGACGAGGGGTCGGCAGCCTGCCACTGAGGCGGAGTTCACGCCGGCTCGGCCACCACCACCCGCCCATCCGGACGAACGTCTCCGCCCACGAGGATCGCACCCTCGCCCGTGACGTACGCCTCCTCGCCGTGCTGGACGATGTCCATGCCCAGCGCCTCCTCCCGGGCGGTCGCGCGCAGCGGCATCACCAGGCCGATGAGCTTGAGGATCGTGAACGTCATGGCGAACGCGTAGAGCGGCGTCACCAAGGCGGCGAGCGCCTGCCACCCGAGCTGCGCCGCGTCGCCGTAGAGGAGACCGTCCGACACGCCGTTCCACCGCGTCTGCGCGAAGAAGCCGATGAAGAGGATGCCGGTCAGGCCCGCCACGCCGTGCGCGGCCAGGACGTCGAGCGTCTCGTCCACCCGGGTCCGCGCGCGCAGCACGATGATCGCGTAACTCGGCAGCGCCGCCAGCGCGCCGAGCAGCAACGCACAACCCGGTGCGATGAAGCCGCCCGCGGGGGTGATCCCCACGCACCCCACGATGATCGCCGTCGCGGCGCCGATCGCGGTGACCTGCCGGCCGCGGACCAGGTCGAGCACGAACCACACGACGAGCGTCGCGGCCGGCGCGAGCAGCGTGTTGACGAACGCGAGGATCGACGCGTTGCCTACCGAGAACCCGCTGCCGCCGTTGAAGCCGAACCACCCGAACCACAGCAGGCCCGCGCCGAGCAGCACGTAGACCGCGTTGTGCGGCAGGAACGCCTGGCGCCCGTAGTCCTTGCGCGCGCCGACGACCAGCGCGGCGGCCAACGCCGAGAAGCCGGAGCCCATCTCGACGGGGATGCCGCCCGCGAAGTCGAGCGTTCCCTTCGCCTGCAGCCAGCCCCCGCCGAACGCCCAGTGCGCGAGCACGGCGTAGACGAGCACCGACCACAGCGCGCTGAAGACCAGGAACGGCGCGAAGCGCATGCGCTCCACGACGGCGCCGGACACCAGGGCGACGGTGACGATGCAGAAGCTCGCCTGAAAGGCCATGAACAGCAGGTGCGGGATCTTCGTCCCCTCCCGCGGCCCGAACGCGACCCCGTTGAGGAACGCGTGGCCGAATCCGCCGATGAACCCGTTGCCGTCGTCGAAGGCGAACGAGTAGCCGACGACGACCCACATGACCGTCGCGACGCCGAGCGCGGCGGCGCACATCATGAACGTGTTGAGCGTGTTCTTCGAACGCACCAGGCCGGCGTAGAAGAGCCCGAGCGCCGGCGTCATGAGGATGACCATCGCCGTGGCGACCAGCATCCACGCGGTGTCGCCCGCGTTGACCCCGGGGCTCATGCGCCGAGGGGGGTGACGGCGTCGTCGCCGGTCTGGCCCGTGCGGATGCGGACGACCTGCTCGAGCGCGACGACGAAGATCTTCCCGTCGCCGACGTCGCCCGTCCGCGCACCGTCGCAGAGCGCCTCGATGGTCGGCTGGACGAACTCCTCGGAGACGGCAACCTCGAAGCGCACCTTGTCGGCGAGTCCCATCTTCACGGTCGTGCCGCGATAGGTCTCGACGCGGTCGAGCTCACCGCCGTGGCCCTGGACGCGGCTCATCGAGACCCCGCGCACCTCGGCGCGGTACAGCGCTTCCAGGACGTCGTTCGCCTTCTCCGGGCGGACGATGCCGATCACGAGCTTCACGGGTTCAGCGCTTCCTTTGCTGCGGGGACAGAGCGCGGCAAGCTACCGGCTGCTGTGGCCGTTGAGGCTGGCAATCATCCACGCGTCCAAGTACCGTGGTGCCGACGCGCCATGGCCTCGACCTCGACCAAGCCCGCCAAGCCCACCCCCGCCGGAGAGGCGTGGGCCCTGATGCACGAGTTGATGATGTCGATGAAGGGGCGCTTCTTCGCCGTGGCCGGGGAGTTCGAGCTGTCGCCGCCTCAGGTGATGGCCCTGCGCTGCCTCGACCCAGAGCGGCCGATGCCGATGAGCGAGCTCGCGAGCGTCATGGCCTGCGACAACTCCAACGTGACGGGGATCGTCGATCGGCTCGAGGGCCGCGGGCTTGTCGAGCGTCGGCCGTCGGAGCACGACCGCCGCGTCAAGATGCTGGCGGTCACCGAGGCCGGCGCCGAGCTCCGCGCGCAGCTGCTGGCGCGCATGTACGCCGCTCCCGAGGCGTTGGCGGCGCTGCCCGCCGAGGACCAGCGGGCGCTGCGCGACCTGCTGCGTCGCGCGCTGCGCCCCTGACCCCCGGTCGCGGCGGTTAGCGCTTCGGCAGCTCCCGGGGGCCCTCGCCGACGTACTTGGCCGTCGGGCGGATGAGCCTTGCCTCGCGCTTCTGCTCGAGGATGTGCGCGCTCCAGCCCGCCACCCGCGCGCAGGTGAACATCGAGGTGAAGAGCGTCGGCGGGACCTCCGCCATGTCGAGCACGACCGCTGACCAGAACTCGACGTTGGTGGCCAGGACACGGTCTGGGCTGCGCTCCTTCAGGGCCGCCAGGGCCGCCTTCTCGAGTGCTTCGGCGACCTCGTAGCGCTTGGAGCCGAGCTCGCCCGCGGTGCCGCGCAGCACGCGTGCCCGCGGATCCTCCGCACGGTAGACGCGGTGGCCGAAGCCCATCAGCCGCTCGCCACGGTCCAGCGCGTCCTTGACCCAGCGGTCGGCGTCGCCCAGCTCCTGCACCTCGTCGAGCATCTTGAGCACGCGCGAGGGGGCGCCGCCGTGCAGCGGCCCGCTCAACGCGCCGACGGCGCTCGACAACGCCGCGGCGCAGTCGGCGCCGGTGGAGGCGACGACGCGCGCGGTGAACGTCGACGCGTTCATCCCGTGCTCGGCCGCGGAGATCCAGTAGGCGTCGATCGCCTTGGCGTGGTCCGGGTTGGCCTCGCCGCGCCAGCGCAGCAGGAAGCGCTCGGGAATCGTCGCGCCCTCGTCTACGACCTTCTGGGGAACGGGCGGCTGGCCGACGCCGCGAGCGGACTGCGCGACGAAGCTGAGGGCCATGACGGACGAGCGCGCGAGGTCGTCGCGGGCCTGCTCGTCGGTGATGTCGATGAGCTGCCTGAAGCCCCACTCGGGGGCGAGCATCGCCAGGGCGGACTGGACGTCGACGCGGGGGTCGCCGGAGCGGACGTGCAGCGGGTGCGGCTCGGCGGGGGGCAAGCCGGGCTCGAGGGTGCCGTCGACGAGCAGGCCCCACACCTTCTCGAAGGGCACGGCGCCCACGAGGTCCTCGATGTTCACCCCGCGGTAGCGCAGCGCGCCACCCTCCTTGTCGGGCTCGGCGATCTCTGTGGCGAAGGCGACGACGCCCTCGAGGCCGGACTGGACTTCTGTGCTCATGTCGGCTCCTTGATGAGGGATCTCGTGCGCGGGCGCGCCACAGGGTCGCAGACCGGATCGCGCCGCCGTCGTGTCGCGGCGGCCAGGCGCTGCTCACGGGCGCTGATCCGCTCCTCCTCGTCACCCACGAGCGGCCGCAGGACGACGAAGGCGGCCAGCGGCGCCAGGGTCAGCACGGCAAAAGCCGGCGTCCAGGAGGTGGCGTCCACCAGCGCGCCGAAGGCGACCGGCGCTGACGCCCCGCCCGCGGCGAGGATCGTTGTCTGCAGGCCCATGGCGGTCGCCGCCCGATTGCGCCCGGAGATCTCCGCGGCGGCGGTGATCGCCAGCCCGTTCCAGGACATCGTCGAGACGGCGGCGACCAGCAGAACGGGGTAGAGCAGGACGCCCGGGGCAGTGGCGAGCGCCGCAACGGCCGCGAGAAGGGCGGCGGTACGCAGCGCGTTGCGGCGCATCGGCGCGATCCGCCGGCCCTCGGTGTCCGAAGCGCGGCCGGCGGTAAGGCGCGCGCCCGCGCCGAGCAGCAGCACCGCCGCGCTGGCCGCCGCGGCCAGGTGGGTCGACAGCCCACGGGCGTCGTGCAGGAAGAGCACGAGGAAGCCGAGCATCGCCGCTTGGGCGGCGATCTGCAGCGCGCCCGCGACGCCGAGGCGCCAGATGCGCGCGTCGTGCATCGGCGGCGGGGCGGTCACGGGTGGTGGGTCGGCGGGCGGCGGGGCGTCGCGCAGGAAGGTGAAGGCCATGGCGGCGGCGGCCAGGTGCAGGCCCGCGAGGGTCAGCAGCGCCAAGCCAACGCCGCCCGCGCCGGCCAGCAGCGGCAGCGCGATCGAGCCGATGGCGCCGCCGAGGGGGAGCGCCATCTGGCGCAGGCCGAGGGCCAATCCGCGCTCGCTGCGCCCGAACCAGCCCATGACCGCGCGGCCGCTGGCGCCGGTCGCGCTGGCGCCCATCATCCCGGCGGCCAGCAGGCCGAGCAGCACGGCCGCGAAGCCGCCGACCAGCGCCGCGGCGGCGAGCGGCAGCGCCGTGCCGGCCAGGCCCGCGGTCATCACGGGGCGCTCGCCGACACGGTCGGTGAGCATTCCCCAGGGCAGGAGGGTGAGCATCACGCCGACGCTGAGCGCGGCGAAGACGAAGCCGACCTCGCCGACGCTCAACCCGTAGGCGTCGCGCAGCGCGGGCCCCAGGGAAGGGAGCCCCATGCGCAATGCGGAGAACGCAGCGGCGCCTGCGGCGCCGACGACGAGGATCACCCAGCGGTAGCGGGCGCCCTCTACGACGCCATCGCCTTCGCGCGCTCGCGGAAGCGGCGGGCCTTGGCCTCGTTGCCGCAGGCGGCCATCGAGCACCAGCGTCGCCGGCCGGCGGGGGAGCGGTCGTAGAAGCGGGCGCTGCAGGTCGCAGACGCGCAGACGCGCACGCGCTCGCGCTGCTCGGGGGTGCCGAGCATCTCGGCGGCGTCCAGCGCGATGGTGCCCAGCGCGCGGCGCGGCGAGTCGGCGGCTGCGCGTTGACCGAGCACGGGCACACCGGCGCCGTCGAGGGTCAGCTGCGGGCGCGCACCCGCGTGGACGAGCCAGTCGTCGACCACGGTTGTGGCCGCCCGCGGCGAGCGGGCGTTGTCGACCGTCGCCTGGACGAGCGCGTCGATGGCCTCGCGCAGCTCGCGCGCCTCCCCCAGCACCGCGCGCGGGACCCGGCGCGGCTCCGCGTCCAGGAGGTTGGCCTGCACGAGCCAGCGGCCGAGCTCCCCCGGCGAGGTCAACGTCTCCACCCGGCGGGCCCAGCGCTCGCGCAACGTGTTGACGAAGTCCAGCGCGGGGCGATCGCCGAGCCAGTACCACCACGGCTCCCCGGCGGGGAGGGGCAGAGCCAGGTCGGTGGGCAGGTCTCGGACGATAACCCCATGGTAGCGGCTCAAGCGGTTACGGCCTGACCTCGATTAGGCTCGCGCCCATGTCCGCCGATCTCCTCTTTCGCCCCGTCCACGAGCTCGCCGGCTCCGTCCGTTCCAGGGAGCTGAGCGCGCGTGAGCTCGTCGGCGCTTCGCTCGAGCGCATCGACGCGTTCAACCCCGAGCTCAACGCGTTCGTCGACGTGTTCCACGACGAGGCGCTCGCGGCCGCGGATGCGGTCGGGAAGGACGACGAACGTCCCTTCGCGGGGGTGCCCATCGCGATCAAGAACAACCGCCCCGTCGAGGGCAAGCGGCTCACCTTCGCGGCGGCGATGATGAAGGACTTCGTCGCGCCCTACGACCACAACGTCGTCAAGCGGCTGAAGGCCGCCGGGTTCATCATCGTCGGCACGACGACGCTGCCCGAGTGGGGGATCCTGCCCGTCAGCGAGGGGCGCTACCTAGGGCCGACGCGCAACCCGTGGGACACCGACCGCACGCCGGGCGGGTCGAGCGGCGGCTCCGCGGCGGCCGTTGCGTCAGGCATGGTCCCGATCGCCCACGCCAACGACGGCGGCGGGTCGACGCGCATACCGGCCGCCTGCTGTGGCCTGGTCGGCCTGAAGCCGCAGCGCGGCCGGATCTCGCTCGCGCCGGAGATCGGCGACAACTTCCTCGCCATCGACGGCGTGCTCACGCGCACCGTGGCCGAGACGGCGCAGCTGCTGGACGTGCTCGAGGGCTACGAGGTCGGCGACGCGACGTGGGCCCCGCCGCCCGCCGAGCCGTTCGCGGACGCCGCCGGCCGGGATCCCGGCAAGCTGCGGATCGCGCTGTCGACGGCCCTGCCGCTGGAGGGCGCGACGCTCGACCCCGTCTGCGAGAAGGCCGCCCGGGACGCCGGCGAGCTGCTGGCCTCGCTCGGGCACGAGGTCGTCGAGGCCGAACCCCCGAACGGCGGCCCGGATCTCCTGCGCACGTTCACCGCCGTCTTCGGCCCGCTCGTCTCGATGCAGATCGTCCTCGCCGAGATGGTCGCGGGGCGCGAGGCCACGCAGGACGACATGGAAGCGCTGAGTTGGCAGATCCTCACGATCTGCAAGGGCATGAACGCGCTGGAGTCGACCGGCGCGGTCATCCAGCTGCAGGCCTTCGCGCGCCAGCTCGTGACCTGGCTCGGGGAATACGACGTGCTGCTCACGCCGGCCCTCGCTGAAGCTCCGCTGCCCATCGGGACGCTGGACTTCGACGGCCCGGACCCGCTGGCGGCCTTCACCCGCTCAGGGCACTTCACGCCCTACACCGCGGCGTTCAACGTCACGGGTCAGCCCGCGATGAGCGTGCCGCTCTACCAGCGCGAGGACGGCCTGCCGCTCGGCGTGCAGCTCGTGGGCCAGCCCGCTGGCGAGGGGAAGCTCCTGGCGTTGGCGGCGCAGCTCGAGCAGGCCAATCCCTGGGCGGACCGCCGCGCACCGGTGGGCGCCTGAGCTCGCGCCAACTGCCTGGGTGCGGCGCGTCCCCGAACGCGGCCGTTTATCGTGACGCGTGTGCATCGGGGTCCCCGGCGAAGCATCGTTGTCGTTCTCGCGCTGCTGGCGAGCCCTGCCGCTGCGGTCGGCGCCGGGTTCGACGCTCCGACGTCCAACGACGCCTCGCAGCAGTTCACCCCCGGCAACGTCCAGCGGCAGGACACGCCGAACGACCCGGACTACGACTCCTCCGAGAAGGACGACGAGACGACCACCCCGAAGACCTCGAGCCTCTCCGCGGAGCGCTTCGACCTCTTCGGCTTCCCGTCGGCGCTCACGGAGCTGACCGCCAAGTACGCGGACCCCGCCGACCCGAACGTCGGCAAGCCGCAGGTCTCCGGCTTCAACGCCGCCGGCGCCTGGAAGATCAGCCGCGGCCTGCCCAGCGTCCAGGTGGCGATCCTCGACACCGGCATCAACTGGGACACGGCCGGACTGCGCACGCAGGTCGCGCTCAACAAGGGGGAGCTTCCCCCGCCGCGCCCGGAGCGGCCGTCGGCGGGCCTCGGTGGCTACGACCTCAACGCCAACGGCGCCCTGGACGTCGACGACTACAAGGACGACCCGCGCGTAGGCAAGCCCTCTCCGACCGGCCAGGACCTCATCAAGGCGTTCTCCGACGGCACCGACGCCGACGCCAACGGCTACGTCGACGACGTCGCCGGCTGGGACTTCTTCGACGACGACAACGATCCCGCCGACGCGTCGAGCTACTTCGCCGCGTCCAACCACGGCACGGGCCGGACCGGCGAGGCCGTCGAACGGGGCAACGACGGCGCCAGCTCGATCGGCGTGTGCCCGAAGTGCCAGTTCGTGCCGATCCGGATCTGGGACACCTTCGTGTCGGACCAGAACTCCTTCGCCCTGGGGATCGTCTACGCGGTCGACAACGGCGTCGAGGTCATCGAGGGCGCCGACGGCGGGCTGTACCACTCGAAGTTCGCCGAGGCCGCGACCAAGTACGCCTACGAGCACGGGGTCACCCAGACCTACTCCGGCGACGACCTCAACACGGGCGCCCACAACTTCCCGGCGGCCTACGACCACACGATGCTCATCGAGGGCACCGTGGCCGATGCCAAGGGCCTCGGGATGGAGCTGCCGTCCAACAGCAGCGACCCGGGGATCCGCAACGGCCTGCTCGCCGTGCTCAAGGCGGCGGGGCTGGGGACCAACGCCCCGGTCGCCACGTACTTCCGGGGCGCCAACACCACGCAGTTCGGGGGCAAGTCGTCGATCTCGATGGAGGGCGCAACGGGCTCCACCAACACCGGCAAGGCGTCCGGTGCCGCGGCCCTGGTGATCGCTGCCGCGCGGGCCAAGGGGGTCACGCTGAGCGCCGACGAGACGCGCGAGCTGCTCGAGCAGACCGCCGAGGACGTCCTGCCGGGCAACACGGCCGGCACCGGGGTCCCCGATCCGGCCCAGCCGGGTGTCGACACCCACTTCGGCTACGGCCGCGCGAACGTCGGTGCTGCGGTCGACGCCGCCGACAAGGGGCGCATCCCGCCAGAGGCCTCGATCGGTTCCCCGCAGTGGTACGCGCCGGTCACCGGCTCGGCGGTGCGCATCGGCGGGCTGGCCCGCGACCGGTTGCGCCCCGGGCGCGCGTTCACCTGGAAGCTCGAGTACGGCGTCGGGCTCGCGCCCAAGACCTGGACCTCCGTCCGCGAGGGCACGTCGTCGTCCACGGTCGAGGACTTCGGGACCATCCCGCTGGACCAGGTGCGTGCCGCGCTGGCGGCGCGCACCACCTTCGAGGATCGCGACGACCCGGGCGGCCCCGTGCTGGACAAGACGCGCACCGACCCCTACCAGGGGCAGTTCGCCATTCGCCTGACGGTGACCTCCGCCGACGGCACCGCCCTGCGCGGCGTGGACCGCAAGGTCCTCACGGCGCTGGACGACCCGACGCTGCGGCCCGGCTTCCCGAAGCGGCTGGGCGCGGGAGGCGAGGCGCCGCTGCGCTACGCCGACCTCGACGGCGACAACGCGCAGGAGCTCGTGCTGCCCACCGAGGACGGCCTCGTGCACGCGTTCCGCCCCGACGGGTCGGAGCTGCCCGGCTGGCCCGTGCGCACCCAGGTCCAGTTCGCGGCCACCAAGCACCTCGCCGCGCCGGCGCTCAGGGCGCTCGAGCCTCCCCTGGAGGTCCCGCGCGCGCCGACGATCGCCGACCTCGACGGCGACGGGCGGCTCGAGGTCATCACCGCGGCAGGCGAGCGCATCTACGTCTGGGATGCCGCCGGCCGCCTGCTGCCCGGATGGCCGGTGCGCCCCGATCCCGAGCGGGCCAACTGCGCGCCCTCCGAGCAGGCCAAGAAGCTCAAGCACCCCAAGTGCGGCTTCCTCGCCAGCCCGGCGGTCGCCCGGCTCGAGGGCCCGACCAAGGCCCTGGACATCGTCGTACCCGGGCTCGACGGCCGCCTACGCGCCTACCGTCCCGACGCGACGCCAGTGCCCGGCTTCCCCGTCCGGCTGATCGACCCGGACCTTCCGCCCAAGGAGCAGATGACCGCGGAGTCGATCAACAACCCGGCGATCGGCGACATCGACGGCGACGGGCGCGACGACGTCGTGATCGCCACCAACGAGGTCTACGGGAGCACGAACAGTGGTGGGGACGTCAGCTTCTCCGGCGCCGCCAGCGGTGCGGCCGGCACGACTTCGCGCGTGTACGCGGTGCGCTCGACGGGCACCGCCTCGCCCGGCGGCAAGCCGTTCCTGCCGGGCTGGCCGATCAAGCTGCCTGGGATCATCCAGGACGTGCTCCCGCTCATCGGGCCGGGGCACGACGCGGCGCTCGTCCGGCTCGGCGGCAAGCAGCAGGTCGTCGTGTCCACCACCGGCGGCGGCCTCTCGCTCTACGGCGTCGACGGGAGCAAGACGCGCGACATCCAGCAGCAGGGCGTCCCGGGCGAGGGTGCGCTGAACCTCTTCGAATCGGCCGCGGTCGGCGACGTCGACGGCGGAGGCCCCGAGATCGTGAAGTACCAGATCGACCTGGGGCAGGCGGCGAACCTCCTGCTCGTCGGCCAGAACGTCCCCTACAGCCACCGCATCGGTGCCTACGACGCGGGCACGGGCGTGACCGCACCGGGCTTCCCGGTCATCACCGACGACTACCAGTTCCTGTCGAGCTCGACGATCGCGCAGGTGCACCCGGGCGCGAGCAACCAGGTCCTCGCCGGGACCGGCCTCGGGCTCCTGCACGCCTACGACGGGAAGACCGGTGCCGATGCGCCGGGCTTCCCGAAGGTCACGGGCGGCTGGCTGTTCGCCCCCGCCGCGCTCAGCGACGACGGGCGCATCGCCGGGATCACGCGCGAGGGTTACCTGTTCGAGTGGAACGCCCGCGAAGCGCCTGCGTGCCAGACGGAGTGGCCGTCGTTCCGCCACGACCAGCAGGGCACGGGCAACTACGACGCCGACGGCACGCCACCCGCCGCCCCGGACCGCCTGTCGCTCGAGGCCCTTGGAGGGGACCGCTTCCGGCTGGCCTTCCGCTCGCCGGGCGACGACGGGTTCTGCGGAACGGCGACCCGCTACGTGGCCGACGTCGACGGCGCGACGCTCGACCTCGGGCGCCCCGTCGCCGGCGGGCAGACGCTCAGCCGCGACATCACGCTGCGTGGAGGCGGTGGCCGCATCGTCGTGCGGGCGGCTGACGGCCCGGCCGGCGCCGCGTTCAACCTCGGCGCTCCGGGGACCATCGCGCGGGCGGGGCGCGCCGTCACCCGGACGAGCAAGCTTGCCGTCCGGCGCGCCGGCGTGCGCCGCGGAGCACGCCGTCTGGACGTCGTCGCTTCGATCACCCGCCGGGCCTCCGGGGGCGTGCGGGTCCGCTTCGTCGCGGGGGGCAGGACGATCCGCTTCACCACGTCGGTCCAGCGACCCACCGGGCGGCGCGTCGGGCGCATCCGGTTCTCGCACAAGCTGACGGCCGCGCAGGCGCGCGTCGGCGAGGGCCTGTTCACCATGGTCTACCGCGGCGACCCGGACACCCGCCCGCGTTCGGTCCGCCTGCGCGCCGCCCCCAAGCCCGCGCGGCTGCGGCTCGCCCGCCCGAGGATCGTCAGGGGGCGCCTGCGCACGAGTGGCACCGTCAGCCGGCAGGCGCGTGGCGTCGTGCGGGTCCAGCTCGAGTACGTGACCGCAGGCCGCACGCGCACACTGACGCTGCGCGCGCCCATCCGTCGCGGTCACTTCCGTTTCAACGCGCTGCTGCCCGCGAGCGTTCGCTCGGCGATCGCCGCTCGGGCCGGAACGCTGCACTCCTACACGGTGTTCACGGGCTATCGCCAGCGCCACATCCGCGGCGAGCAGCGCGCGCTTCAGGTGCTGGGGCTGCCGTAGCCGCGGCGCTGCGTCGTCGCGGTTCAGGCGACGCCGAGGACCGCGGCCATGCGCCGCGGGGTGACGCCCAGGCGCTGAGCGTCAGCAGTTCCCAGTGCCGTCGTCATCGAGACCTCGAGCAGCTCGACCTGGTCCCAGGTGGCTGGGGCCTTCGAGCCCATCATCGCCTCGACGCCGCGCAGCGCGCGGTAGACCGCCGCCGTTGGCACCTTCACCAGGGGGCGGTGACGACCGAAGCAACGAAGGGCGATGCGCACGATGTCCTCGTGGGTGAGGGTCTGCGGCCCGGCGAGCTCGTAGCGCTCGTTCTCGCGTGCGCCGTCGGCGGCGGCGAGGGCCGCCATCGCGCAGTCGGCCGCGTCGTCGGCCCACATGGGCTGAAAGCGTGCGCGGCCACGCCCCGAGAGCGGCATCACGGGCAGCAGCGACAGGCGCTCGAGCAGCGTCAGGTACTCGTCGCCCGGCGCATAGACGACCGACGGCGCGAAGATCGTGTGCGGGATCGAGGAGGCGGTGACGGCCTGCTCCGCGAGCGCCTTCGCGCGCAGGAAGCGGGTGCGGTTGTGCGTCGATGCCGACAGCGCGCTGAAGAAGACGAAGCGCTGCACCCCGGCGCGTTCGGCCGCCTGGACCATGCGCCAGGTGGCGATCCCGTTGAGCTCCTCAATGGAACCCTGCGGCTGGTCACGGATCGACGCCGCCAGGTGGACGACGGTGTCCACGCCGCGCAGCGCGTTGCGGAACGAGGGCGGGTCGGCGAGGTCGCCGAGGGCGATCTGCACCCGGACGCGTTCCGGCCCCAGGCGCTTCGGATCGCGCACGAGGCAGCGCACCGGGGTCCCGGCCGCGGTCAGGCGCGTGAGCAGGGCCGACCCGATGGAGCCGGTGGCGCCCGTGAGCAACAGCACGGATCGGACCCTACCTCGCGGCTACTAGACTCCCGCGCCCGGACCTTCTCGCCCTGACCTTCCTGGAAGCACTGGAGACCCACCCATGGCCTACGTGATCGCGGAGCCCTGCATCGGCACCAAGGACAACTCGTGCGTCGAGGTGTGCCCGGTCGACTGCATCCACCCGACCCCGGACGAGCCCGACTACGACAAGGTCGAGATGCTCTACATCGACCCCGAGGAGTGCATCGACTGCGACGCCTGCGTCGAGGCCTGCCCGGTCGACGCGTGCTTCGCCGAGGACCAGCTCCCGGAGGAGTGGTCGAAGTTCACAGTGATCAACGCGGAGTACTTCGCGACGAAGTAGTTGTGGGGCGCGGAGCGCTCATGCCTGGTCGCGCGATCTTGCCGGTCGATGGGCAACCAGATCCCGGCCGGGCCGGCCGCGTGCGCACAGCGAAGGGATAGACCCGCAGGCGCTCGCCTGAGGTCGCGGTTGCCCCGAAGCAGCGTCCGGGTCGAGAGGGCCGTTCCTTCTCGTTGGAGAAGACCGTGTACGGCTTCCCGCAACGCGCAAGAGTTTCGTAGTACGATATCTCTTCAGTGGAGATCCATCCGTCGGCGCGCAAGCACGGCATCGCCGACGAGGACATCCGACACGGCATGCGGAACGCCCTCGCGATCGACGACCAAGACGAAGACATCCGTCTGTACCTCGGGGCCGCGCGCGACGGCGCCCTACTCGAGATCGTGACGATCGTGCGAGACGGCGACTCGGAGCTGGCGATTCACGCGATGCCGATGCGCCCCAAGTACCGCCGACTGCTCCCGGGAGATTGACATGGCCAAGCGCTACGGCACGACCGCACACGGCAAGCCCATCACCAACGAGCTCGTCGACCAACTGGCCGAACGGGCCGAGGGCGGCCTCGACGTCGACGCGACACTGGCTCGGCGGCGCGGGCGACCCCCCATCGGCGGCGCCGCCGCGAGTGTCGAATCCGTCCGGCTCGACCCCGAGCTACGCGAGGCGCTCGCCGAGCGCGCGCAACGCGACGGCGAGAGTGCCTCTGCGGTGATCCGCAAGGCGCTGCACCGGTACCTTCAGGTCGGTTGACGTCCGGCAGGTTGCTGTGGGTCACCAGCGTCCGGGTCTTCACTACCACGGGATCGCGACTACGAGAAGCGGCAGCGCCGAGCAGCCGCTGAGGGCGGCGAGGAATCGAGAGGTTCGCGACGACTCGTTGGCGAACGTCCGCGATACGACCAACGCCAGTACGAACGCCGTTGCTAGCCCTGATACAAGGCGAGGAACCTCAAGCGGACGTTCCCCGATCACTCCGAGGACCAGCAATCCGGTTGGCAGCGCCGCGAGGAACGACCAGACCAACGCGCGGTCAGTGATCCGCCTCATCGCCCTGACGGTACATCCGCTTCCGCCTGAAGGCCGCACGTGTTTGTCACAGCAAGCGTCACCCCAGCGCGCCCGCGCTGCGCGCCGCCCCGGGCGCCTCGCTCAGACCGCCAGCACGAGCTTGCCGTTGTTCTCCCCGCTGAAGAGCTTGAGCAGCGTCTCGGGGAACGTCTCGAGGCCCTCGACGACGTCCTCGGTCGCCTTGACGCTGCCGTCGGCGAGCCACTGGGCCATCTGCTCCCCGCCCTCCTCGTAGCGGTCGGCGTAGTCGAAGACGACGAAGCCGGTCATGCTCGCGTGCTTGACCAGCAACATGAGGTAGTTCGCCGGCCCCTTGAGCGCTTCGGTCGCGTTGTACTGGGAGATCGCGCCGCAGATGACCACCCGGCCGCGCTTGGCGATGTTGGCCAGGGCCGCGTCGAGGATCTCGCCGCCGACGTTGTCGAAGTAGACGTCGATGCCCTTCGGGCAGTGCTCCTGCAGCCCGCCGCCGACGTCGGAGCCCTTGTAGTCGATGCAGGCGTCGAAGCCCAGCTCGTCGGTGACGAACGCGCACTTCTCCGGGCCCCCGGCGATGCCGACGACGCGGCAGCCCTTCACCTTGGCGATCTGGCCGACGAGCTGACCTACCGCCCCCGCCGCGCCCGACACGACCACCGTCTCGCCGCCGACCGGCTTGCCCACGTCGAGCAGGCCGAAGTACGCGGTCATGCCCACCATCCCGAGCGCGCTGAGGTGCTTCTCCGGCGGCGCGAGGTCGGTGTCGATCTTCGTCAGGGCGTCGGCGGGCATCACCGCGAAGGCCTGGATGCCGAACGGGCCGGACACGTTGTCGCCCTCAGCGAAGCGTTCGTCGTTGGACTGCACCACCCGCCCGACGCCGAGCGCGCGCATGACCTCGCCGATCCCGACGGGCGGGATGTAGGACGGCACGTCGTTCATCCACCCGCGCATGGCCGGGTCCAGGGAGAGGAGCTCGACCCCAACCAGCACCTCACCGTCGCCCGGCTCGCCGACCGGCTCCTCGGCGAAGGTCCAGTTGTCGCGCGTGGGCAGGCCGACGGGTCGGCTGGCGAGGCGGAAGGTGCGGTTCGTGGGCATCACCGGAACCTACACCCGGCGCGCTCAGGCGCTGAGCGTCAGCTTCGACGGCCCGCCGCGGAAGCCCAGCTCGATCAGCAGCGCCTCGACGTCGGAGCCCACGACAGGCTCGCCGTCGACGCGCTCGAGCGACAGCTTGCGTCCGCGGCCTCCGGTGATGAACGCGGCCAGCGCCTCGAGCGCGGGGCGCAGGCGCGGGTCCTCGCGCGGCACCAGGATCGCGATGCCGCGCCCGCCACGCTCGACGTAGACCGCCGGCTCCGCGCCTGCCAGCACGACGTAGGCGCCCGCGACCCGCTGCGGGCGGCGCTTCTCGGCGTCGTTGGCCTTCGGCCACGGCAGCGCGGCGCCGTAGGGCTGCGCCGGGTCGGTGGCCGCGAGCACCACGGGCGGCGTCTCGTCGTCGGCCTGCTGCGCGCGCAGGCGCTCGACTGCCCCCGGCAGCGCGAACTGCGCGCCGCCGAGGCCCTCGACGAAGTACCCACGGCGGCAGACGCCGAGCGTCTCGAGCTGGGCGAAGGAGTCGTAGAGCAGCGAGAACCCGCCGGCCAGGCCCTCGGCCAGGACGTGCTCGCGGGTGACGACACCGTGGCGCTCGAGCAGCAGCTCGGCCTGGGTACGGCGCCGCAGCCCCGGGTCCGGCTCCGCGCGGAAGATCGTGCTCGTCAGCGCCCAGCGGCCCTGCACCTGCGCGGCGGAGCCCGTGCGCCGCGCGCCGAACCGGCGGCTGGCGGAGAACCGCGTGCCCCGCGCGCGGTCGCGGTCGCGCTGGGCACGCGCGAGCGTCAGTCGCGGCGCGCGCAGGGGCGCGAACGCGTCGTTGGTGACCTCGCCCGCCCAGACGAGATCCCACAGCGCCTCCTGGACCTCCTCGGGTGACAGCGCCATCTCGGCCAGGAAGTCGGTGAAGAAGCACGGCCCGGCGGTGAGCCGCTCGCGCAGCGCCTCGTGCTCGCGCTCGGCCGGGCGCTCGGAGACGCCCTTCAGCGCCGGTGGCCCGAGCAGCTGCGCGTCCTCGCGGAAGTACAGGGCGACGCGCCCGTTGTTGCGGCCCAGCGCGCCCGCGCCCACCCACACCACCTCGCCGCTGGCGCAGAGCTGGTCCATCCACGTCGACGAGTAGGCACCGGTCCGGCGCGGGATGACGTCGCGTTCCCACACGTCGGCGGGCAGGGCGAGGCCCTGCAGCGGGACGAGGATCTCGCGCAGCCGGTCGACGCCGGCGCCCGCCGGCGGGTGGCGGTCGACGCCCTGCCACGACGGGGCAAAGGCGCCCAGCGCGCGCTGGTCGGCGGCCTCGATCTCCTTGCGCAGCACCGCCAGCGACGCGCGGCGCAGTCGGCGCAGCACCTCGGTGTCACACCACTCGCGCTGTGTCCCGCCGGGGCGCAGCTCCCCTTGGACCAGCGCACCGTCGCGCTCCAGGACCTTCAGGGCGGGTGCCGGGTCGAGGCGGTACCGCGCCCGCACCTCCTCGGTCGTGAACGGCCCGTGCGTGCGGGCGAACCGCGCGAGGAGCTTCTCCATCGCGTCGGGGACATCGGCGACGAAGACCTCCGGCAGGCCCGAAGGGGGGACCGTCCCCAGCGCGTCGCGGTAGAGCCCGGCGTCGTCGGCCGCCACCCAGCGCGGCTCGCCGGCGACGCGCAGCTTGACCGCGCGCCGCTCGCCGGCCAGCGTCTCGAGCATGCCGGCGGCGTCGCAGCCGGGGATCACCCGGTCCCGCACCTCGGCCTCGGTGAGGTCGCCCACCCGCCGCAGGACGTCGGCCAAGGCGTCGCTGGTCCCGACCCGCGTGCGCTCCGACCGGTGCTGCAGGTCGGCTTCGACGGTGTCAAGCGCGCTCGCGTCGATCAGCTCGCGCAGCTCCTCCTGCCCGAGCAGCTCACGCAGCAGGTCGCGGTCCAGCGACAGCGCCGCGGCGCGCCGCTCGGCCGCCGGCGTGTCGCCCTCGTACATGTAGGTCGCGACGTAGTCGAACAGCAGCGAGCTGGCGAACGGCGACGCGCTCTTGGTCTCCACCTCGACCAGCGACAGCTCGCGGCGGTGCAGCGCGCGCTGCAGCTCCTCCAACCCCGGAAGGTCCAGGACGTCGCGCAGGCACTCGCGGTAGGTCTCGAGGATGATCGGGAACTGCGCGTAGCGCCTGGCGACCTCGAGCAGCGTCTGGGACTTCAGGCGCTGCTGCCACAGCGGCGTGCGCTTGCCTGGGTAGGCGCGCGGGATGAGCAGCGCACGCGACGCGTTCTCCCGGAAGCGGGCGCCGAACAGCGCGCTGCCGCCGAGCTCGCCGACGACGCGGTCCTCGAGCTCGGAGGGCTCGATGAGCACGATCTCCGCGTCGGGCGCTTCGTCCGCGTCGGGGAGGTGGACGATGATCCCGTCGTCGGACCAGATCGCGTCGGCCTCCAAGCCGTACTCGTCACGGATCTTCGCGCTCAGCGCCAGGCCCCACGCAGCGTGCACGCGCCCCCCGTAGGGGCTGAGGATGCACAGGCGCCAGTCGCCGATCTCGTCGCGGAAGCGTTCGACGACGATCGCGCGGTCGCTCGGCACGACACGCGTCGCCTCCTGCTGCTCGCGCAGGTAGTCCAGGAGGTTGCGGGCGGCGCGCGCGTCGAGGTCGTAGTCGCGCTCTAGCGTCTCGGCGGTCTGGTCGACCGCCCAGCGGCTGAACGCGCCGATCGCGATGCCGAGCTCCTTCGGCCGCCCGACGCTGTCGCCCTTCCAGAACGGCAGCGCGCCCGGGGCTCCCGGGGCGGGGGTGACGATGACGCGGTCGCGGCCGATCTCCTCGATCCGCCACGAGGACGCGCCGAGCAGGAACGTCTGCCCCGGCCGCGCCTCGTAGACCATCTCCTCGTCGAGCTCGCCGACCCGGCGCCCGTCGGGCAGCACGACGGAGAAGAGGCCGCGGTCCGGGATCGTCCCCGCGTTGGTCACCGCCAGCGCGCGCGAGCCCTTGCGCGAGCGGATCGTCCCCGCCACGCGGTCCCACACGATGCGCGGCCGCAGGTCGCCGAACTCCTGCGACGGGTAGCGGCCGTCGAGCATGTCCAGGACGTTCTCCAGCAGCTCCCGCGTCAGCTCGGCGTAGGAGTGGGTGCGGGTGACCAGCGCGTACAGGTCGTCGACCGACACCGGGTCCGGTTCGGCCGAAGCGGTGATCGCGACGACCTGCTGGGCGAGCACGTCCAACGCGTTCTTGGGCACGACCGTCGGCTCGATCTTCCCCTCGCGCATGAGCTTGACGACCACCGCGCACTCGAGCAGGTCGGCGCGGAACTTCGGGAAGATGCGGCCCTTGGAGATGTCGCCGACGTTGTGGCCCGCGCGGCCGATGCGCTGCAGCCCGCGCGAGACCGACTTCGGCGACTCGACCTGCAGCACCAGGTCGACGGCGCCCATGTCGATGCCGAGCTCGAGCGACGACGTCGCGACCAGGCAGGGCAGCCCGCCCGCCTTGAGCATCTCCTCGATGACCGTGCGCTCCTCGCGCGCGAGGGAGCCGTGGTGGGCGCGGGCGATCTCCTGCCGCTCAGCATCCTCACCCAGCTCGTTGTTGTGCAGCTCGTTGAGGCGCAGCGCGAGGCGCTCGGCCCCGCGGCGCGCGTTGACGAAGACGATCGTCGAGCGGTGCTCCTTGACCAGCCGCAGGATCTCGGGGTAGATCGCCGGCCAGATCGACTTGCGCGTGGCCTCGCCGCCCGCCAGCGGGTCCAACGGATCGAGCCCCGCCGTCGACTGCTCCGGCTCGGCCATCGACTCGACCGGCACGTGGATCTTCACGTCAAGCGGCTTGCGCACGCCCACATCGATGATCTTCGCCGTGCGGCGCGGGCCGACCATGAAGCGCCCGACCTCCTCGAGCGGGTTCTGCGTCGCGCTCAGCCCGATGCGTTGAACGTCGAGCCCGTGCTCGTTCAGGGCTGTGAGGCGCTCCAGCGTCAGCGCCAGGTGGGCGCCGCGCTTGGTCCCCGCCACGGCGTGGATCTCGTCGATGATGACGGCCTCGACGCGCGTGAGGATGTCGCGGGCCTGCGAGGTCAGCATCAGGTACAGCGACTCCGGCGTGGTGATGAGGATGTCCGGCGGGGTGCGGACCATCTGCACCCGTTCCTTCTGGGGGGTGTCGCCCGTGCGGATGCCGACGGTCGGGGTAACTCGCCGATGGGCGTCCGTTATCCCCCGCAGGGGCGCACGCAGGTTGCGCTCGACGTCGTAGCTCAAAGCCTTCAAGGGGGAGACGTAGAGCAGCCGCGTGTGGCGGTCGTCCTGCGGCACCGGGTCGGCCGCCAGGCGGTCGAGCGCCCACAGGAACGCGGCCAGCGTCTTGCCCGATCCGGTGGGCGCGCTGATGAGCACGTGCTCGCCCGTGGCGATCGCCGGCCAGGCCTGCGCCTGAGCAGCGGTCGGCCCCTCGAAGGCATCGAGGAACCAGTCGCGGACGCGGGGGGTGAAGGCGGAGAGCGGCACCTCTAGCGAGGGTACGGATCAGCGTCTGCGATGGCCCTCGCGTGGTGAAGGACCGCGTCCAGCATCGGCGGCGTCAGCTTGCCGGTGAACGTGTTCTGCTGGCTGGGGTGGAAGCACCCGAGCATCGGCCACGGGCCGTCGTCGGCCTCCCACAGGACGTCGTGCCCGAAGCGCGGGCGCGGCCGGACGGGGCGCCCGCCGGCCGCGACGCGCAGGCGCAGCGCTGCGTCCCACGCGAAGGCGCCGAGGCAGACGACCACGCGCGGGGTCGCCATCGTCGCGAGCTCGGCCACGGTCCACGGCAGGCACGTGTCGCGCTCGAGCGGCGTCGGCGTGTTCTGCGGCGGCGCGCAGCGGACCGCCGCGGTGACCCAGCAGTCGGTGAGGGTCAGCCCGTCGTCGATCGCGCGCGACACCGGGCTGTTGGCGAAGCCCGCGCGGTGCAGGCCGGCGAAGAGGAAGTCCCCCGACCGGTCGCCGGTGAAGAAGCGCCCTGTGCGGTTGGCGCCGTGGGCGGCGGGGGCGAGGCCCAGCAGGACGACGCGCGCCGCCGGGTCGCCGAAGCCGCGTACGGGCCGGCCCCAGTAGGTCTCCTGCGCGAAGGCCGCGCGTCGTTCCCGTGCCACCTGCTCGCGCCAGGCAACGAGGCGGGGGCACCGGCGGCACGTCGTGACGTCCCCGTGACGTCGCAGGGAGGTCACCGCTCGCGGTGACCGTACGGCGAAGCTCCTTTGGAGGTCACCGCTTGCGGGTCCCGTACGGCGAAGCTCCTTCTCCGGTCACGCCGACATCGACAGCGTGCCAAGCACCACACGCGCGATGACCGGCTCGAGCTCCAGGAGGTTCTCGGGCTTGCCGGTACGCAGCTGGCGCGAGACGAGCTCGACGATCGCTCCGATGATCGCGAACGCGTCGTCGCGGCCGCAGAACGTCGGCTCGCCGTGGCGCGGGGCGTGCTCGGCGTTGTCGGCGTAGATGTACTCCGCGAACGCTTCGAGGATCGCGTCGCGGCGCTCCGTCGCCCGCGGGCCGGCGCCGATGATCTCCACCAGGAGCGTCTGGGCGGACTCGGGGTGGCGCGCCAGCGTCTCCAGGAACGCCCGCGCCCCGCCGCGCACACGCGCCTCGTAGGTCGCGGGCTGCTGCGACCGTGCGGCGTTCATGCGGCGCTGCACCTCGCGCGAGGCGTCGTCGAAGAGCGCGATGATGCACTCCTCCTTGTTGGCGAAGTGCTCGTAGAAGGTCGCCTTGGACATGCCCGCCTCACGGCTGATCGCCTCAGCGCTGGCCTCCGCGTAGCCGCAGCGGGCGAACACCATCCCAGCGGCCTGCAGCAGGCGGCGGCGCTGCACGCCGAGGCGCACCTCCAGCGGCGGGGCGTGGCGCCCCCGGGGGACGGTCTCGCGAGTCTCGGACATCGCCTCCCATGCTACGGGCGCCCGCCGGCCGATCGTTACGATGCTGCCGTGTCCGCTCGCCCCCTCGCGCCCGCAGTCCTGCTCGTGGCTGCTGCCATCGGCGGCTGTGGAGCGTCGGGAGGCACCACCGCGGGGGACTTCAAGGGCGAGGAACGAGCGGTCGCCCAGGTCGTCGAGGATCTCAGCGACGCCGGCAAGAAGGGCGACGCGCAGCGGATGTGCGACGACCTGCTGGCCAAGCCCGTCGTGGATCGGCTCACGACGGTCGCCGCGCGGGACAAGCGCACCTGCGCAGACACGCTCGACGACTCGCTCAAGGACGCCGACAGCTTCGCGCTCGAGGTCACCGCGGTGAAGGTCACCGGCACGACCGCGCAGGCCACGGTGCGTTCCGACGCCGGCAAGAAGGACCGAACGGACACGCTGGCCCTCGTCAAGGAAGGCCGCAACTGGAAGTTGTCGGAGATCCGCTGAGCGCGGCTATCAGGCCGGCGCCGCGCCCGGGGGCGGCAGCGTGTTCAGGGCCGCCACCAGCTCGGCCGGCGGGGTGACGCTCACCCAGTCCCCGTCCACGCGCGATCCGATCAGGGTCAGCGTTCCCGCGTGCCACCAGTACAGCTGGTCGCTGAGCGGCTCGGGGCCCTCGGCGTGACGCCGGACGACGAGCGGGAGAAGGTGGCGCATGCCCTCGACCACCCCGAGGTGGCGGATCGCGTGGACCATGAGGGTGTGGCGGGTCGGGACTGCCACCAGCGCGCCGGCGGGGCCGAGCTCGCCGCCGACGACGTCCTCGGGCCAGAGGGCAGCGGACGCCGCGACGGGGCTCGTCGCGGTGACGACGGTCACCTCGACGCCGCCCTCCAGCGTAAGCGTCGAACGGTGAAGGTCCTGGGCCGCCTTCGTGTTGGCCTGCGCCCGTTCCCACAGCGCGCTGCTCGAATGGTCCCAGCGATCGGCGTCCGCCTCGTCGACGGCGCGTACGCGCCCCCCCTCCTGCACCACGAGCACCGCGCTGAGACCGTCGCAGACCCGGCGCTGCAAGGCCGTCGCATCGTCGTCCTCGACGCGCGGGTCGAGCCGGACCCGAAGCGCGGCGAGGGCCTCGTCCCGCCCGAGCGGAGGGCTCGCGCCGGCGCCGGGCGCCGCGCCCTGGTCGAGCACCTCGGCGAAGTGGGCGTCGACGACCGTCGGCCAATCGGACGACGGGACGGACAGGCACTGCTCGGCCAGCGGCGTGAGCCCGAGCACGCGGCCGCCATGGGCGCCGTCGAGCTGGACGAAGCCGTCGCCCATCGTGCTCTGCAGGCCACGGGCACGTAACGCCGCTTCGACCTCGGCGGTGAACGCCGCGAACTGCTCGGCGCTGAACGCGCCTGCCCAGGCCGGCGCTGTCGGCCCGTGGTCGCGGCCGCGGCGGCGCAGCAACCCCATCAGTAGACCCCCGTCGCGAGCTTGCGGTGATCCCACGTCGTGCGCGAGCGCTCCACGAACTCCATCCCGACGCGCTTGGCCGCCTGCCCCTGCACCATCTCGCGCACGCCGTCGGCAACCTGTCCGGAGGCGCCGCCGCTGTAGCGCCCGAAGATCTCCAGCCCCAGCTCGGTGACGACGTCGAGATCGTGGTGCAGCGTGACCTCGCACTCGAGCATGACCCCGCGCAGCTCCTGGTACTCCTCGCCCGCCTCGACCTGCACGGTCGCGCGGGCGTCGCGCTCGAGGTTCTTCACCTTCTGGGACTTCGCGAACGTCCACGCCCACAGGCAGCCTTCGCGCACGACGTACCAGAGGGGCATCAGGTGCGGGTAGCCGTTGCGGCCATTGGTGGCGCACACGACCGTGCGCTCCTCGTCGAGGAACGCGAGGACCTCCGTGGGGGTCATCCTGATGAGCTCGCGCCGGCCGGCCACGGGGCGGACGTTACGCGCTTGCGGCGCGCGCCAACCTGCGGCACGCGTCACGGACGGCCATGCGCTAGCCGGGGACGTGGGCCAGACGCAGGCGCGAGACCGCCTCGAGGACGGCCGCGCGCGCGTCGGCCGGCTCGAGCACCGCGAGGTCGCCCGCCTCCTTCATGACCTCGCGCACCAGCCAGTCCGAACCCGCGTAGCTCAGGGCGACGACGACGGCGCCGTCGGCCAGCTCGCGCACGACGGTCCGCGACTCCCGCGCCCAGCGCGCGCGCTCGGGCGACACCCACAGCGTGGCCGTGCGCGACGCTGGGACCTCGCCCGTCCGCGGCCACCCCTCGACGTCGGCCGCCGGGTCGACCTCCGGGCGCCGGGCGAAGGGCGTGTCGGTGATCTCGGCGTCGCGGATGCGGTCCAGGCGGAAGTGGCGGACGTCGTCCTTGTCCGGGTCGTAGGAGGCGACGTACCAGCCCTCACGGCCGTTGACCAGCGCGTAGGGCTCGACCACGCGCTGGGAGAACTCGTCCTCGTTGGCCTTGTAGTAGTCGATCTTGAGCAGGCGCTCGGTGACGATCGCCTCCGACACCAGACGCGCGAGGCCCGAGTCGTCGGCGCCCACCTTCACGACCTGCAGGCCTTGGTCGGTCGGGTCAGCGCCGAGCGCGCCGACGATCTTCTCGCGCGCGCTGGTCAGCGAGCCCTCCGGGAGGTGCTCGCCGATCAGGTCGATCGCCGCGACCAGCGCCTTGGCCTCGACGGGCAGCAGCCGCGCCGGGCGCGCGAAGTTGTCGGAGTAGGGCTCGGGGTCGATCTCGATCGTGCCGTCGTCGTGGACCTCGGCGTACAGGACGTAGGAGCCGCCGCCGAAGTTGACGACGTTGAGCACGTTGACGTCCTCGCGCAGTTCGGCGTCGGAGACGTTGAGGCGCTCGCACAGCTCCGCCGCGGCCAGGCGCTTGTCGGCTCGTCCGGCCTCGATCAGGATGCTGGCCAGCGTCACCAGACGGGCGAACCGTTCCGGGCGGATAGGCGTCTCGCGGCCCTCGCCGCTGCCGTTCTCGCCGCCGCCGCCCGCACCGACGGCGCCCCCGTTCCCGCCCGCCGCCGGTGCGCCGGAGCTGCGCGGCAGCGCGTCGGCGAGCGCCAGGTCTCCGTCGTGGCGCTCGGCGATGCGCTCGATGCGCTCCTCGATCTCCGTCACGAGCTCGGGCGGCCCAAGCGCCTGGGCGTGCTCACCGAAGGTCAGGATCCACGAGGCCAGCTGGCGGACCGACGCGTAGGCGGTCGAGAAGACGATGTCGCCCTCGGGCCCAGAATCGGCCGGGCGGATGTCCCCGAAGCGGCCGTAGTGGCGCTCGACCTGCCAGGCGATGCGCTTGGAGACCTGGATCTCGGCGGTGTCGACGGTGTCGCCGAACTGCCAGTCCGCCCGATTTGCGTAGGAGCGCGGGTCGAAGTCGCGCGAGCCCTTGAAGTCGTGCTCGGCCTTCGTTGCGTAGGCCACCTTGCCGCGCATCCGCGACAGCCGGAAGACGCGCAGCGCCCCCCGCTCGTGCGCGTAGCCCAGGAGGTAGAACTGGCCGCCCATGAAGAGCAGGTGGTACGGGTCGACCTTGCGCGGCCCGACCTCGTCGCGGGTCATCGTGTGGTACTCGAAGGTGATCGTCTTGTGGCGGAAGATCGCCGTCTCGACCTTCGCCAGGCGCTGGGAGAGGTCATGCCCTCCGGCCGAGGCGGTGATGCCCAGCGCGACGGAGGCCTGCTCCGGCGCGCGCATCGGGCTCGGCCGGCCCCAGGTGAGCTGCTGCAGTGCGAGGCGCAGCGGTTCGGCGTAGGCGAACTCCCCGTCGAGCAGGCTCAGCGCCGTCTGCAGCGAGGCAAGCTCCTTGTCGGTGAAGGCGATGGCCGGGAGGTGGAAGTTCTCCGGCCGCAGCGAGTAGTTCTCCTGCTCGGCGATCCCGTCGGCCGGCTTGTCGACGGTCAGGTGGATGCTCAGCGACTCGAGCTCGGACCGGTCGGCGTAGAAGCGCCGCGCGAACGCGTCCTCGTTCATGCCGCTGTAGCCCTCGACGTCGCGCCGGATCTCCAGCGCGGTCACGGGGCGCCGCTCCGCCATGAGGTAGGAGATCAGCGACAGCTGCCGGATGAGCTTCTCGGTGTCCTTCGCCATGGCGGCCAAGATAGACCGGCACGGCCCCCGGGGCAGGCGGCTGCGCGTCAATCGCCTCGCTCTTTGCGGTGTTCCGTTGCGGTGCGCCGGTAGGTTCTGACCCGGATGACCAAGCTGGTGATCGTCGATGACCACGAGGCCCTGCGCGAGGGGCTGGCCGCCCTACTCGGGCTGGAGGGTGTCGACGTCGTCGGCGTGGCGGGCAACATCGCCGCCGCTATGGACCTGGTCGAGCACGCCGAGCCTGACGTCGCGCTGGTCGACGTTCGCCTACCCGACGGCAGCGGGATCGACCTCGCCCGGACCCTACTGAAGCGCTGGCCCGCGCTCGGCGTCGTCCTCTACACGGGGGACAGTGACGTCGAGCTGATGCGCGAGGGCCTCGACTCCGGTGCGCGCGGCTACGCCCTGAAGTCGGGATCGACGGACGAGCTCGTCGGGGCGATCATCCTGGTGGGATCGGGCGGCTCCTACGTCGACCCGCGTCTCAGCGGCGTGCTGCTGCCCCCGCGCAGCGCGGCGCAGGCGCCCGGGCTCTCGCCGCGTGAGCGCGAGGTCGTGCAGCTGATGGCCGAGGGCTTGACCGCGGAGGCGGTCGGGGCTCGACTGGGGGTCTCAGTGGAGACGGTGCGCACCCACGTGCGCAACGCGGTCCGCAAGCTCGGGGCGCGCAACCGCGTGCACGCGATCGTCATGGCTCTCGAACGCGGCGAGATCTCGCTCGACGAGGCGGCCGGGTGAACGTGCGGTGCGCCCGCTGACTGCCGGCGAACGTGTGAATCACGGCACCAGATGAGCGCCCCGGGGGAGGATGACCCCCTCGAGTCCGCGTTGCGCGGGCTGGTGCACGACGTGCACACGCCGCTGGCGATCATCACGGGCTTCGCTGAGCTGCTCGAACGCCGCGGGGGCGAGATGCCGCCCGAGCAGCAGCAGGAGTTCGCGGGGCGCATCCTCGCCGCGGCCCGCGAGCTGGGTCGCCTCCTCGACGCCGCCGGCAGGCCCCCGACGGCCTGATCACCGGGCCCGCCCCAACGACGCTTGAGCTCAGGCCGCCTGGCGCTCCGGTCCCAGGTCGGCCTCGACCGCCCGCACCGGACCGAAGAACGCCCCGGACCCGACCGCTCGGTCGAAGCCCGACCACGGCTGCCCCGGAGCGAGCGTCTTCTCGAGCCGGTCGAAGGACCCGAGCCGCCCGCCGAGGTTGTCGATCATGTGCACGAGCGTCGCCTCGCGCGTGCACGGCACGACCGGGCTGCCGTGCTCGAGGGACCCGTGGTGGCTCAGGATGATGTGCAGCAGCGCCTGCGCGGTCTGCGCCGGGAAGCCGGGCAAGTCCTCGATCTCGCGCCGGACGCGAAAGTACCCCAGCGGGATCTCGCCCTGCAGGCGCCCCGCGTCGGTCATGTCGATGGCGCACGGGTCGGTCGTGTAGGCCTCGAGCTTGCCGATGTCGTGCAGCAGCGCGCCGGCGACAGCGACGTCGCGGTCGATGCCCGGGAACGTCGCGCTGATCGCGCTGACCGACTGCGCGACCGTCAGCGAGTGCTCGAGCAGCCCGTGCGCGTAGGCCTGGTGGAAGTGCTTGGCGGCGGGGGCGCGGCGGTACAGGGCCCAGGTCGGTGAACCCTCGCCGAGGATGCGCCCGAGCAGCGCTCGTAGGTGCCGGTCCTGGATCGTGTTCAACAGCTCGCGCAGGTCGGCCTCCATCAGCTCCGCGGCTCGCGGGGGACCGTCGAGCAGGTCGGCGAGGTTGAAGCTGCCCTCCTGCGCCGCGCGCAGCGCGCGCAACCGAACCTGGGCCCCGTAACGGGCATGGACCTCGTAACGGCCGAGCACGTGCACCGGCGTTCCCGCGCAGCACAGCTCCTGGATCTCGGCGACTCCGTCCCAGACCATTGCCGCCACGGCGCCGGTCCGGTCGGCGAGCGAGAGCTTGAGGAAGTCGCCCCCGTCCTTCTTGCGCCGGACCTCCACCTCGCGCACGAGCAGCACGCGGTCGAGGTCGCATCCGTCTTCGAGGTCCCGCAGGAACATGGGCGGGAAGGTAGGTCCCCGATCGGACGACATGGGCTGCATTTGGATGGGTTTTGGTCGCGACGCCGCCCGGCTCCTGACAGTTGGAACGCCTCTGTGCGTCAGGCGTGCGGATACGCGGTCGATCCGCTGCACCGAATTTCTCCTAGCCCCCGTAGAACCGGATCGCGTCATCGGCCAGCGCCTTGGTGTCGGACTCGTTCTGCACCGCTGAGAACAGCGACGCCACCCCGGGGATGGCGCGGCCGGCGAGGCGCTGTCCGGCGCGCTTGCCGACCATGCGCACGAGCCGCGAGACGAGCGCCTCGTCGTCGCCCCGGCCCAGCCGCTGGTCGACGTAGGCGCCGGCCAGCGAGGCCCCGACACCGTCCAGCGCGGCGCGGGCGCTGGCCGGATCGGGGAACACGTCCTGCAGGACCAGCAGCTCGGCGGGGCGCATCGGGTCGGCGGGGTCGAACCCGTGGGCACCGGCGATGAAGAGCACCATCCGCGACTGGATCCAGGCCACGGCCACGAGGTCGGGGAGCACCGTCGCGATGCCGCCCAGGCCCGACGCCGCGCCCTCGAGCCGCGCGACGCGGCCGTGGTTGCGCCGCGCTCGCGCCGCCAGCCCCGCGGGCTCGGTCCGCCCCTTGGCGCGCTGGTGGGCCAGCCACTCGCGGGCGGCGGGGGCATGGCGCGCAGCTGCGGCCAGCGCCAGGGTCTCCGGCGCGCGCGCCGGGTCGGCGCGCAGCCGGGCGATCAGTGAAGCATCGACCGCCGGGGCGCCCTCCTGCATCGCCCCATCATGGCGGCGTGGGAGAGTCAGCACCGTGCAGCCCTTGATCGAGTACCGCCTGGAGCTCGCCGGCTACGGCACCCGCGCCCTCGAGCTGGAGGGCAAAGGTCCCCCGATCATCCTGCTGCACGGGTTCGGCGACTCCGCCGACACCTGGCGGCTCACACTCGACCGGCTCGCGCGCCGCGACCGCCGGGCGATCGCACTGGATCTGCCCGGGTTCGGCGCCGCCTCCAGGCTCCTGCGTGACGCGCCGGTTCTCCCGCAGCTCGACGCCTTCGGCGCGGCGGCGGTCCAGCACGTAGCCGCCGAGCAGGGCGCCAAGGCGATGGTCGTCGGCAACTCACTCGGGGGCGCCGTCGCCCTGCGCCTCGGCGAACGCAGCGGCCTGCTGCCCCTGGCCGGCGTCGTGCCGGTGGCCCCGGCGGGGCTCGACATGCCGCGCTGGTTCGCCGCCGTCGAGCGGGATCGCCTCGTGCGGGCGCTGCTCAGTGCGCCCGTCCCGATCCCGGAACGCGTGGTCCGCGGCACCGTCGGCGAGGTCTACCGGCGCCTCGCCTTCGCGCGCCCCCGCGACATCACCGCAGACGTCGTGCGGTCCTTCACCGATCATCACCGTGACCGCCGTGCGGTGCGCCGCCTGCTGGCCACCGGCCGCAGGCTCTTGCCGGAGCTCGCCGACAGCCCGTTCTCGCTGGACGACGTGGGCTGCCCCGTGTTGCTGGTCTGGGGTGACCGCGACCACATGGTCACCCACCGGGGCGCCCGGCACATCGTCGAGGCGTTGCCCGGCACGAGCTACGCGCTGCTCGAGGGCTGTGGGCACTGCCCGCAGGTGGAGGAACCGGACCGCTTCGTCGAGCTGCTGCTGGACTTCGCGCGGGCCCCGCGGGCGAAGCTCGCCTCGTAGAGAACCCTCGGCGCGGAGCGCTCGACCGGCCGCGCGCCGAGCACCCCATGGACCTGCTGCCCATCGTGAACGCTCGCTTGCGCTGAAGCGGCGACCCCAGGGGTAGGGTGACCGTCATGGTTCGCCGCCGAATCGCGCCTCTGTGCGCTCTCATCACCGTCGTCGCCGTCGCGGCCCCCGCGGCCGCACCCGCGCAGAACCCCGAGCGCAGGGTCGAGCCCGGTGTCACCGCCGGCGGCATCGACGTCTCCGGGCTCACGCTGGCGCAGGCCACCGCCAAGCTGGCCACCGCGCTGACCCCACATCTGAGCCGGGACGTCGTCGTTGGCGCTGGCGGCCGCCCGTTCCGCCTGAGCGCCGACCAAGCGCGCTTCGCCTTCGACGCGGAGCGCACGGCCAAGCGCGCGCTGTACGCCAAGGGCGGCGCACCGCCGGCCGGCGGCGGAGCAGCAGTGGGCACCGACGTCCCCCTTGCGGTCACGCATTCCCGCTTGGCCGTACGCAGCTTCGCTAGCAAGATCGGGGCGGCCGTGTACCGCGCGCCGCGCAACGCCACGCTGCGCATCACGCTGCGCAAGGTCCGCACCAAGCGCTCGCGGCGTGGCTACGCGCTCGACGTCGGGGCGACCGCCAAGGCGATCGATGCCGCGCTGGACGCGCCGCGCTCCAAGCGCTCGCTCCATCGGCGGCTGGTCAAGCTGCGGGCCAGGGTCAACACCAACGACCTGCGCCGCTCCAACAGCACGGTCATCACCATCGACAAGGCGAACTTCAAGCTGCGGCTCTTCAAGCACCTCCGCTTCTCCAAGGGCTACGGCGTCGCCGTCGGCCAGCCGGCCTACCCGACGCCGAGCGGGCTCTTCGCGATCCAGAACAAGCAGGTCAACCCGACGTGGTCGGTGCCCAACAGCCCGTGGGCCGGCGAGCTGCAGGGCACCACCGTCCAGGGCGGTTCGGCCGCCAACCCGCTCAAGGCACGCTGGATGGCCATCGTCAACGGCGTCGGCATCCACGGCACGGGCGAAGAGGGCTCGATCGGCTCGCGCGCGTCGCACGGGTGCATTCGCATGCGCGTGAGCGACGTGAAGGACCTGTACCCGCGGGTGCCCGTGGGGACGCCGGTCCTGATCCGCTAGTGGATGTGTCCGGAAGTTCTGATCGGTTCTGAGCAGTGCCCGGGCGTGGCTGGCGGTCGACGGTGACTCGGCTGCGTGCCGGTGGCACGTGGCCGGGCGCCGGCGGCCGTCAGACGCGGCTGGGTGCCCTCAGAACCCTCAGAACTTGCGGACACGTCCGCTAGGAAGGCCGGCGCGGAGGCCGTCCCGAGGGGCGGCGCTGCGACGGCCCGGAAGCACGGGGGGCCGCCGGCGGGGCGGGGTCGTCCGGCCAGCGCCCGTGCTCGGCGAAGAAGGTGCGCGCGTCGTCCTCGTCGTCGCGCAGCTTGTCGCCCTCGACGCCGATGCGGAAGAACACGTTGAGCAGGGCCACCGACAGCCCCGCTCCGATCAGCGCCCCGCCGCCCTCCAGGCTGGTCTCGTCGAAGCCGCGCAGCACCATCAGAACCACGGCGCTGCCGCAGATCACGATCGGCAGCCAGAGTCGGACGGCGTTCAGCATCTGCGGACGGGAAGTCTAGGTCCCGGTCGCGCTCGCCGAGGGCGGGACGCGCACCGCGAGCAGGGCGATGTCGTCCCGCGGGTGGCCCTCCTGGACGTCGATGGCCATTGCCTCCACGGCGCAGACGACCTCCTGGGCGCCCAGGCCGGCGCACTGGGCCAGGAGCTCGCGCAGGCGGCGCTCGCCCAGGTCCGGATCGCTCAACCGGATCTCGGTGACGCCGTCGGTGTAGAAGAGCAGGAGGTCGCCGGGGTGCAGGCGGACGTCCTCGCTCGGGAACGACGGGTCGATCAGCGCCCCGACCAGCGGCCCGTGGCCGGGGACCGTCTCGATCGTGGCGTCCGCGCGCAGCACCAGCGGGGGCAGGTGGCCTCCGTTGGCGACGGTGACGAGGGCTCCGCTTGACCCCGGGCAGATCCGCGCGCAGATCGCGGTGCACAGCCGCAGTGTCGCGCCGCCGTCCAGCAGCAGGAGCTCGTTGAGCAGCGCAAGGCCGTCGCCGGGGGTCGTGTCGCGCAGGGCGGCGGCACGCAGCGTGTGGCGCGCGATCGAGGTGACCGACGCCGCCCCCGCGCCCTTCCCGGTGACGTCCCCGATCAGCGCGGTCCAGACCCCGGGGGCGGTCAGGAAGAGGTCGTAGAAGTCGCCGCCGACCTCGTTCTGGTCGCCCTGGGCGCGGTAGCGCGCGGCGACCTCGAGCCCGGTGACCGTCGGGAGCTGCGGCGGCAGCAGCCCGGCCTGCAGCTCCTGGGCGATGTGCGAGCGTTCGGTGTACAGGCGCGCGTTCTCCACCGCCAGGGCCGCCCGCGACGCGAGGGCCTCGGCCAGGGCGATGTCCTCGGGCTCGAAGCTGCGCCCGGACTCGGCCGAGGCCAGCACGAGCGCGCCGACGGTGCGCTCGGGGGTCCGCATCGGGACGATGAGCGATGCGCGCAATCCCAGATCACGGAACACCAGGCGCTGCCCTTCGTCGCGGACCAGGCTCTGCAGCAGCTCGTCCGGGATCGCCGGCAGATGCTCGAGCTGCCCCGTGCGGATGACGCGCGGCACGCCGTAGGAGCCTTCGGGGTCGAGGGGGAACGCGCGGCTGATCGTGCGCACGACCTCCTCGGTCTCCGCGTCGGAGTGGGCGATGGTCAGGGTCTGCAGGCTGCCATCGGCCTGCCGCAGGACGATGGCGCACCAGTCGGCGATGACGGGGACGGCGGCCCGGGCGACGGCGGCGAGGGTGGCGTCCGGGTCCATCGATGCGGTCATCTCTGCGGTGGCCTGCGCCAAGAACGCCATCCGTGCCTGGGCTCGCTCTGCCTCTGCCCGGTTCATCTCGGCGCGGGTCTGTGCCGCCTCCGCCCGCGCAGCGGCGCTCAGGGCGGCTCGGGCGAGGTCGTCGCGTTGGGTGTCCGCCTGGCGCTGCTCGGTCTGCTCGACGATCACCGCACCGACCCCGAGGGGGACGCCGTCAGGGTCGGTGACGGGGTAGTACCCAGCCGAGAACTGCCGCTCGACTCCGGGCTGGGCGGCAGTCTCGCCGACGATGGGCTGGTCCAGCAGCGGTCGCCCGGTCTGCATCACCTCCCGCAGCTTCACCGCGAGCGCGGTGCCGAGCTCACCGAGGACGTCGTCGACCGTGCGTCCGAGGTGATCGGCTTCGGCGATCCCGTTGATCGCCGCGAGGGTCGGGTTGACGCGCTGGAAGCGCAGCTCTGTGTCGCAGAAGGCCAGACCGACGGGTGCGTGGGCGAACAGCGTGTCCAGGAGCGCCAGCGCGTCGATCGCCGCGGCATCTGCGGCGCGGGGCGGCTCGGTGGGCGGTGGTGCGCTCATCTCCGGGGCCTACCCAGCCCGGGCGTCCGGGTCCCGCGAGCACCGGCGAGCCGGCACCTCCGAACCACCGCCGTTCCGTGAAACAGCCTCTACGCGGGCCGCCGGCGGTCGGCCGCGAGCAGGCTGGCCAGGGCAACGGTCGCGGCCACGGTGAGGACCGCGCCCCAGGCGCTCAGGGCGTCAGCCAGCACGTGGGCGGCGGCGAAGGCGGCGAGGTAGACGGCGAGCAGGCCGACCGCGATCCCAACGCCCGCCTCCCGGTGCCAGCGGAGCCCGCACCAGGCGGCGCCGGCCGCCAGGACCAGTCCGCCCAGCGGCCGCACGCCGGTCACCTGCGCCACGGCGAAGCCGCTGATCAGCGAGCCGGCGGCGACGGGCCACGCCGGGAAGCCCTGGCCCTGAACCCGCTGCGTCGTCGTCAGGAGCTGACCGTCCGGCGAAAGAGGACCGCGCACAGCGCCGCGATGATGGCGGCGACGATCGGGAGGCCCAGCCCGATGACGCCGACAACGGCGAGCACGAGCCCGACCACAGCCACCACGCTTGCCGCCCCTCCGGCCAGAACGAGCTGATAGGCGCGCTGCTGCTTGGCGCTGCGCGACAGACGGTTGCCGCTGCGGGGGGTGAGGTCGCTCATGGTGTGGGCAGCGTAGCCGTCCGATCAGGCGGCTCCGGCTTCGGCTAAGGATGCGACGCGTAGCTGTCGGTGAAGCACGGCCCCCCGCCGCAGACGTCGTTGATCCGGCTCACCGCGTTGGGCCGAAGGAAGTCGCTCTTCTGCTGGCGTGCGGCGCGGGTGCGGCGCGGGAGCTCGTGCGGGTCCTGCGGACCGACAGGCGGCATGTTGCGCGCGTCGGGCGACAAGGTCCCGAGGCCACCGGCGCGCGGAGGACCGATGTCCCAGAACACCAGGCCCGACGCGTTGGCGACCGAGTAGCCCTTCGACCCGAGCGGCGGGAGCGCGATGAAACGCCCCGGGTCGCTCAGCGCCGGGAAGGGACGGTTGCTGAACGCCGCGCGACCGGGTTCCAGGACGGGCGTGTGACCGCGGGCGCCGATGGTCCGGGCCTCGACCTCCGCCGTCACGTCGGAGACCTGGTGGTCGCCGAAGCCGGAGTGCAGCAGGACCTCGTGCGCGGGCGTGTTGGGCAGCGGGTCGTCGGTCATGTGGTGGGCGTAGCCGTTCGGGTCGCCGCGGTCCCACAGGACGTTGAGCAGCGAGAGGATCAGCGGGCGCTCGAGCTCGTTCGGATAGGTCTTGTAGAGCACCTGGGCGTAGGTGTTGAAGTCCTTGCTGCGGCGCAGCAGCGTCGAGTAGTTCATCCCCGGAACCCCGAGGGTCGCGCGCGTGTGGTCCACGCCGATGGCGGCGAGCGTCCCCCCGTAGATGCCGCCCTGGGAGTTGCCGTCGTAGTAGAGGCGCTGGGTGTCGATCGCCCCGGTCGTCGTGCCGTTCTTGTCGAAGCGGAAGGCCGGGCTGGCGTTGAAGCCGTCGGGGTGGATCATCAACCGACCCAGGTAGAGGAAGTTGACGAACCCCTGCTGCACATGGTCGATCAGGCTCGGGAAGCGCGACAGATCGGCGAGGACGGTCGCCGTGTTGGGGAGGTCCTTGGTCGCCATGCCGTCCCAGTCGGTGGCGCAGAACATCATGTTGTGTTCGTTGGACATGTCCTTGAGCTGGCCCTGGTTGACCTCGCCGAGGCCGCCGAAGAGCCCATGGCCGTACAACGACGGCCGCGCCGGCACGACGGCGTCGCCGTCGACGGCCGAGCGCGGGATGTTGCACTGGAAGGGCTGCTCGTAGGTGTTGCCCGGGATCTGGGTCGGCGTGTACTCGTCGGGCGCGCCCACGAAGCGGAACTGCCCGCCGGTCGCGCACGCCGCGGTATCCAGGTAGCACGGGATGGTGAACATGCCGCGGACGCGTCGCGCGATCTGGTCGTCGCAGCCCTTGGGCACCCCCGGGCTCGTGCAGCGTGGGTAGTCACGCACGCCGTCGAGCTCCTCGAAGGTCGGCGGCCCGACCGGCGGGTTCAGCGGGTCCGGCGGGTCCACCGCCTGGGTCGGCTCTGGCGTCGAGTCGTTGAAGTTCGTGTTCAGGCGGAACGCGGGCGCCTTCCCCTGGACCTGGAGGTCGGCGAGGTTCGTGTCGCCGAGGGCGGCGAACGCGCGGTCGCGGATCGAGAGCATGCGCCCGGTGGTGCTCTTCGCACTGGCGACGGTGAAGTCCCAGGCGAGGTAGAGGTCGTTGCGGGCGACGCCCGCCTCCCCGAGCCGGGCGAAGATCTCCTCCATGTCGGCGCGCCGCCCGTTGACCGCGGCGTTGCTGGAGTCCAGCCGGTCGCGCAGTGTCCTGAACTCCGCGCGTGGTTCCAGGGTCTTGCCGTCCTTGTCCTTGAGGCGGCGCAGGGCCACGATGTAGCGCGTGCCCTCGTCGAAGTTGACCGCGGGGCGGATGAGCAGGTTGCGGTTCGCGGGGTCGGCGGGGTTGGAGTCGATCTCCGACCACACGAGCTGGCGCTGCTTGGTGGCCGCGTTGATCACCACGATCGGCGCGTCGGCGTCCAGCGAACGCTCCGGGGCGTCGACGGGGACCGCGCCGGTGGCCCGGAACGCCTCCGGGGTGTCGAGGCCCGGGACCCGGGTCGTGATCATCTGCCCCGGGCTGAACCCGTCGGATGCGTTGTAGTCGTCGGGCTGGATCGGCTTGCCGCCTCCGTTGGATCCGCTGCGCGGCATCGCCTCGAGCTTGAGGTTCAGGCGCCGCTTGGTGGGGGTCGCAGCGTCGCGCCGGACGAAGTAGTCGTTGGGCCAGGGCTGGAGGCACACGGCAGGGTCGATCGGGTCACAGGCGGCGGGGTTCTCCACGACGACGTCCTCGGCTGCCGCCGGTGCAGGGTCGACCTTCGCGGGCGCGGGCGCGGGCGCGATCGTCGCAGCGCCGGGTCGCCCCGTGGGCCCGCCGGAGCCGGGGCTGCTCGTACCGGCGCCCGATCCCCCGGGCCGGTTGTTCGCAGCGTCTCGGCAGCGTGCCGGGTCCGGGCGCAGGACGACCGTCCTTGAGGTCGCGCGGCGCCCGCGGCGTGCGGTGGGGCGCGCCGTCGCGGTCAGGACGAGCTGGCGGCAGCCCAGCAGCGTGCGGGCGGGCCCGCTGAGGCGCACGGTCAGGACCCGGCGTCGACCGCGCACGAGGCGGATCGTCCTGGCCCCGGCCGCCACCGATCGGCCGCCGGAACGGCGGCGCAGCGTGAGCGTGAGCCGGTAGCGCCCGCTGCGCGCGGCGCGCAACGCCACGCGGGCGGTGTGTCTGCGCGTGACGGTGCGCTGGCCGCGGGTCAGGACGCTGAGCGTGAGCGCGGGCGTGGCGGCAGCACGCGTCGCCCCAGCAGTGCTCGCCGACCCTGTCTGCACGGCGGGGCTGAAGAGCATCGCGATAACGGCGATGGCCGCTGTGAGCGTCGCGCCCCGAGTCCTGTTGCGTGCCAGCCCCATGATGCCTCCCCAGACGATTGCCGGCGCGGAAGGATAGACGAACGCCGGCGTTCGCACGCCGCTTCGGCTGATCAGCGCTCTGGCTGGGTCCGGCCCCCATGCCCGTGGTGGTGAGCGTTGGCACCCACCGGCAGCGGCATCCCGCGCGCTGCCAGGGCGGCCGCGCCGAGGATGAGCAGCCCGTTGAGCGGGTGCAGCGCGGCGACGATCTTCGCGTCGTTGCCGATCTGCGCCAAGCCGTACTGCACGAGCATGAGCACGAGGAGCGCCGCGCTGGCCTGCACGGCCTCACGCCGCCCGACCGCCGCGAGGATCACCAGGACGAGCGCGAGCAGCGTCAGCAGGTCGCCGATGATCTTGTGCGGGTCGTAGTCCGAGGAGCCCAGGCCGTTGCCGAAGGCGCCGATTCCGGCGAGGAAGAACTGCAGGACGCCGAGGCCGAGGAAGAGGAACCCGAGGCCGCGGTGGATGCGTGGGATGGAGCTCATGGGCGCGAGTATCCCAGCGCGCGGGGCGGCGCGCGGACGGGCCTACGGGCGCCGGGCGCCGCCGGCGGTCCTGACGATCTCGACCTGCGGCGTGCCCCGCTTCACGCGGAACTCGGCCAGATCGAAGACCTCGCTGGTCGGTTGCTTGGTCGTGCGCACGGCGCGGTAGGTCACCCGCAGCTCGTCGGGCCGCGCCTCGACGATCCCGTAGCCCTTGGAGCTCATCTCCGAGAAGGCGATGTGCGGGTTGTTGGCGATGACGCTGGAATCGACCAGCAGCGAGGACTGCTCGCGGTTCTGCGCCGGGACGATCCCCTCGGAGGTCATCGAGCCGGTGACGAACTCGGTCGCCTGGGGCGGCGGATCGGTCGGCGCGCCCTGGCGCCCACTGGCCGTGACGTTGCCCGCGAAGTAGGTGTGGATGTCCCCGGTGACGAACGAGACGTCCTTGATCCCGCGCGCCCCGATGAAGTTGACGAGCTCCTCGCGTTCGGCCGCGTAGCCGTCCCATTGGTCCTTGTTGATCTCGTTGCGCGGCGGTCCGTCCAGGGACATGATCATGTCCTGGTTGCCGACGATCTTCCACGTCGCGCGCGAGTCGGCCAGCGCGCCCTTGAGCCACTCCTTCTGGGCGCCGCCCAGGAACGTCCGGCCCGGCGCCTCGGACTCCGTGCAGGGGACGAAGAACTGGTCGTCGCAGGGCTGGTCGTCGCGGTACTGGCGCTGGTCGAGCAGGAAGATCTCGGCGTTGGCGCCGAGCGGCACGCGGCCGTAGATGCGATCGGGCTCTCCCTGCACGCGCACACGCGGCATGTGCTCGAACCACGCGCGGTAGCCGTTGGCGCGGCGGTCGAGGAACGGCACGCGGACGTTCTTGGTCGCCTCCCCCGGCTTGTCGCGCGCGTAGTTGTCCTCGACCTCGTGGTCGTCCCAGATCGTGAGCATCGGGAACTGCCGGCGCAGCTCCAGCAGCCGCGGGTCGGAGTGGTAGAGCGCGTACTTGTCGCGGTACTCCGGCAGCGTCTGCACCTCGGAGTCCTTGTTGGCGCCGGTGGTGTCCTTGCGCACCCCGTTCGCGTCGTAGAACGTCCGCTCGTAGACGTAGTCGCCCAGGCAGACGATCAGGTCGAGGTCGGGCTCCTTGGCCAGCGCCTCGTGGGCGTTGTAGAAGCCCGCCTCGAAGGCTTGGCAGCTGAAGAAGCCCATGCGCACGGGCTCGCGCGAATCGGCCGGTCGCGCGGTGCGGAAGCGCCCCACCGGCGAGCCCTCCTCGCACGTGAAGAAGCGGTAGAAGTACTGCTCGCCGGGCTTGAAGGACGCGCCCTGGGCACGGTGGTGCACGGCGAAGCCACTGTCCGCGTCGGCGACGACGTCCTTGCGGTAGATGACGTTGGCGAACTCCGCGTCCGGGCTGATCTCGACCTGCAGGCGCCCGCTCTGCTGCAGGCCGTCGAGCTTGCTCCACAGGGTGATCGCGTCCGTGCCGGGCTGACCCGAGGAGACCCCTTGGCCGAAGCGGGCACCGCGCGCCAGTGGCACCCCCGCCTGCGCGGAGCGCCCGAGCGGGTTCGCGCTGCTGATCGGGTTGCGCCCGAGCAGCAGTGCACCGGTGCCCAGCGCGGCGCCGCCGAGCAGCGCGCGGCGGCTCATGGTCTCACTCACACGGCGCAGTCTGCCACGCCGGTGAGCCGCCGGGCGCCGGTTTCACAGCTCGGCAACGAGGGGTGGGCCGATGCCTATCGCGAGACGCCGCCGCAGTCGCCCCGGCGGGCCCGGAGCCGGTCGCGCAGCACGACGAGGCCAAGGCCGGCCGGGACGACCACGACGGGAACGGCGAAGGCCAGCCCTTCGACCCAGTGCCCCGCATGGGCGAGGACGAGGGTCATGCGCCGGCTCCGGCGGGCACGCGCGGGAGGGGCCCGGGCGCGCTACGGGGCCCGGGCCGGGCGGCGGCGGGGCCGGAGGGACCACCGGTCCTGGCCACCCGGGTCAGCGCCCAGCCCATGAGGCCCAGGAGGGCCACGAAGAACCCGAGGACGACGAGCCCCGCCGTTGCCCACAGCCACCCGGGCACGTCGGTCTTGCGCTCGCGCTGCAGGACCTGGCTGTCGGCCGTGAACGCCCGGTCGAAGCTGCGCGCCGCAGGGACCTCGGCCGCGGGGATGGCCGTGTCGCGCGGCAGGAACACCGGCAGCGCAGCAAGCGTGCTGCCGCGGTGCACGCGCAGCAGGGTCTTCCACGTCCCCCCGACGGGCATGGGCTCCGAGCGGAACACGCCCGGGGCGATCTCGCGCAGGGGCTGGTTGTGCAGCCGCGCGCCGCCTTGCCAGGCCAGAGAGCTCAGCCACTCGGCGTCGCGCACCTGCTCCGGATGGTTGAAGCGCACCGTGGCCACGACGCGGCCGGGGCCCGCGGGTTGCAGGCCCACGGCCGCACGCAGTCCGTCGCCGCCGGACGTGGGTGCGAGATAGGCGGCCGTCGCGGCGATGACCAGCACCGCGGCGATCGCGGAGCGCCAGCCGAGCGCGGTCGCCGTGACCTCGGGCCGGCGCAGGAGTCCGCCGGCGGCGAAGGCGCCGAGCAGGCCGGCGGCCAGCCCGGTCGGCAGCGTCAGGGTCAACGCCTCGCCCATCATGTGCCCCGGCCAGGGCAGCGGCATCCACGCGTGCGACCAGCCCCACTCGGCCAGCGTGCCGACGGTGCCGATCAGCCCGCCGCTGACCAGGCCGAAGCGCAGTGCGCGCCGCGTGCCCAGCGTGAGCGCCACCGCTTCCACCAGCAACCCCTCGACGAGGTAGAGCGGGAAGTGCGGCGTGGTGTGGTCGAAGATGCCCCCGACGAGCAGGGCGAGCGCGCCGCGGACCACGAGGAAGAACGCGACCGCGGCCAGTGCCCCGCCGCGCCCCAGGACCATCCGCGCGCAGGTGAGCGCCACGCCCGCGGCGACGGCGATGAGCACCGGCTGGAAGAGCAGGCGGAACTGCGGCACGCCGAAGTCGAACTCGCCCTGGTAGACCGACATACCGATGAGCAGGCCGCCGCACGCGCCCGCGGTGCGCGCCCGCGCGGCCATCACCATCAGCGTGGCCCGGCGCGTGCTGTGCTGCTCGAGGCCTGCTTCGGCGCCCCCGGCCGTCGCCGACTGCCGCGCGTTGGCCTGGCGGCCCTCGGCCAGCAGGATGAGCATCCCGAACAGGCTCAGGCCAGCTCCGCCGATCAGCATCAGATGGGTCGGTCCCCAGAGCGTGACGTCCTGGCCGAAGAGCCGGTGCGAGACGTCGTCGAGGGGGAAGCCGATCAGCGCGAACGCGCCGCAGCCCATGAGGACGAGGCCGCCGACCGGCACGTGCCAGGTGCGCGTGAGCTTCACGGCTCCGGCGCCGGGGCGGCCCCGCGGGAGCACGAGGGCGAGGAAGCCCGCTGCGAACAGTCCGAAGAGGCCGAACAGGATGAGGTAGCGCCGGGTTGGCCAGCGGACCCGGGTCGCGACCCTCGTCGATGTGCAGCGCGATGTCCCAGTACATGCCCAGGACGGCGACGAGGAGCGCCTGGCCAGCGAGCAGGGAGGGCAGCGCCGACCAGCCCGGCAGACCGGTCGCGCGCTGCGCGACGCCCGCGGCGCGGGCCAGCAGCTGGGAGCGGCCGGTGCGATGGCCAACGCCGAGGGCGAGCAGGATGAAGGTGAGCGCGGCGCCGACGCCCGTGGCGCCGACGACCTGCATCAGCTCGGCGCCGCCGGCGGGGGACGCTTCGGAGGCGGCGAGCACAGCGTTGATCGAATGCATGGTTCAACGATACATGAACTCATGTCACATGCAACTGTGGTGTGCCGCACGGTCGCGCTGACCGGCCCGTCAGCCTCGCGACCCCCTGCGCTTGCGGTCGCCCGCCGGGCCCTTGGCCATCTCGCGGCCGAACGCCTTCTCCACGGCGTCGCCCATGGCGATCTGGAAGACCGCCAGCATCGCGTCGGCCGCCAGGGGTCGGAGGCGCTCCAGCGCCCCGAGCACGTCGGCCCACCCCTCCTCGGGGCGGCCCGCCCGATCGAAGGGCTTCCAGATCGCCTCGAGGTAGAGGTCGGTGAAGGTCCGCGCGGTCGCGTCGGCCTGCTTGCGCAAGTTGGCGACGGTCGTCAGCGCCTGCTCGGGCGGGATGCCGAGCGCGGCGATCTCCGCCCCGGCGGCGGCCAGCCGCGGGGAGGTCATCTCGTAGCGGCCACCGCCCAGGGGCTGCAGGAGTCCGAGGCGCACCGCCTTCTCCAGCAGGGCGGGGTCGGGTCCGAAGATCTCGGCGAGCTGCTCGAGGTCGGCGATGACGGGTTCCTCGTCGGTGAAGGGCTCGCGCAGCGCGCGCGTGAAGCGCAGCAGGTCGGCGGTCGATCCCGCGGCCTGCTGCACCATGCGCCGGATGAGCTCCAGCGGCAGCCCGTCGGCCTGGAGCTCCTTGATCAGCTCCACCCGCGCGATGTGCTCCGCGCCGTAGTACCCGGTGCGCGCGCGGACCTCCGGTGGCGGGAGCAGGCCCCGTGACTGATGCGCGCGCAGGTTGCGGACGGTCATCCCGGTGCGCTGGGCGAGCTGGTCGATCGTGAGGTCGGCGGCAGCGGCCACGCGCAGACCCTAATGCGGTCGTGGCCCGCCGAAGCGGTCGGTCGGCGCGTGCCTGTACGTGGCAAGGGGTAGATCACCCGGACCACGATCGAGGGAGACGGCATGTCGGAGCAGGGTTCACAGAGCAGGCCGGGCGCAGAGCTGACGTCGGCGTCCTCCGACACCAATCCCTTGCAGTCAGACCACGGATCGACCTCCATCGCCGACCCCGTCGTGACCAAGGTTGCCGGGATCGCCGCGCGCGAGGTGCCGGGGGTCCATTCGCTGGGCGGGGCGGCCGGCCGGGCGCTGGGCGCAATGACCCAGCGGGTGGGTCTCAGCGACGAGCACTCCCAGGGCGTCAGCGTCGAAGTGGGCGAGCGCGAGGCCGCCGTGGACCTGAGCGTCGTCGTTGACTACGGCGAGTCGATCCCGCAGGTCAGCCAGGCCATCCGCGACAACATCATCAAGCGGATCGAGGGCATCACGGGCCTGCAGGTGACCGAGGTCAACATCGCGGTCAACGACCTCTACTTCCCGGGCGACGACGTCGAGGCGCCGCCCGAGCCCGCACGCGTCTCCTGACCGGACCCACCGTGGCACTCGGCGTGCAACCGTCCGCGGGACTCACCCCGCGGATGCGCCTGGCGGCGGCTGTGCGCCAGTCAGCCATCTCCGACCCCGACATCGTCGAGGTGCGCGGGCGGGTCGGCGCCGTGGCGGTCGCGGGCGGAGGCTTCGAGGTCTCCGTCGCCCTGGTCGCGCGCATGGTGCCTCTGAGGCCGCTTGGTGAGCGCCTTCGCGAGCGGGTGGAGGCGTGGGCTGCCGCGGAGCTGCCTGACGGTGAGCTGCGGGAGGTTCGCGTCGACTTCGTCGACGTCCGGTTCCCGGAGCAGGAGGCCGCGGCGGCCCGTGCCGCCGCGACGGCCACCGCTGCGGTCGACGCCGCGGTGGGCGACCTGGCGCCCGCCCTGCCCCCCGCCGCAGCGATCGCGCCCGCCGCCGAAGAACCGTCCTGATGGCGCTGTTGCGCGCGGCGGTGCGCCTGGTCTCCTTCGCGCTGCTTGTCGTCCTCTCGCTCGCCGGGCTGGCGCTTGCCGTGTTCGCCGTCGTCGGCCTGACCCAGCTCGCCGAGCTGGCCGGCCTGAAGGGCCTGCGCGGCACGGTCGGGGGCTTCCTGGCCTCGCTGGAGGCCGGTGGCCCGGTGGCCGTCGCCGCCGCCCTGGCCGGCTTGGGGGCGATGCTCCTGGGGCTGCTGCTGCTGGCCGGCATCCTCGTCCCGCGTCGCGAGCGCCTCGTGACGCTGACGACCTCTGACGAGGGGACGATCGCCGCTCGGCGGCGCAGCCTCGCTCAGGTTGCCAAGGCGCTGGCCGAGCAGGTGCGCGGGGTGACCGAAGCCAAGGCCAAGGTGCGCTCCCGCCGCGGCGGCGGCGGCTCGGTGCGGGTGACGGCGGTCGGGACGCGCCCGTCGGATGCCGGAGCGCTCGAGGGGACCGTCGGCGAGCAGCTCGAGCCGCTCACGGAGCCGTTCAGGCTCAAGGCCCGCGTCTCGATCAGGCAGCCCGGCGGCCGCGGCGCGCGGGTGCAGTGATGCTGCGTCAGCGCGTGCGCTCCCGGACCTCGCCGCTTGTCCTGATCGGGCGGATCATCGTCGCGCTCTTCTCGCTGGCCCTCATCTGGTACGGGCTGATGACGCTGCTGCTGGCCTTCAAGGTCTCGCCGGCGACGGTCAACTCGGTCAGCGCCTACCGCACGGTCTACGACAAGCTCGCCGGCCTGACGTCGGCAGACGTCGACGGCACCAGGCGCGCGGTCATCGGGGTGGCCGGGCTCGCCGCCTTCCTGATCTGCGGCCTGCTGGCGCTCAAGCAGATCCCACGGCCATACCTGGCGCGCCACGACCTCGAACTGCACGAGGACCGCGACGGAACCGTCACCGTCGCCCCGCGGGCCATCGAGCACCTGGCGGAGACGGCGGCCAAGGGCCACCCGTCGGTCAGCGCCGCCACGGGTCGCTACGGCGGTGACGATCTCGCCGTCGCCGTGACGGTCCGGCGCGCGCACGACGTTGCCGCCGCCCTCACCGACGTTCGCAGCCGTGTCCGGCAAGCGCTGGGTGACCATGACCTCCCGGTTCTCACCGTCGATGTGACGCTGACCGGTTTTGACCGCAAGACCCGAAGGGAACTCCGCTGACCATGAGCATCAAGCAGTTCTTCGCCCTCATCGGCTTTGGCTTCGTCCTCGTGTGGGCGGCGGTCGGGCTGGGCACCGCGGTCCTGTGCCTGATCGGGGCCGCTGTCTTCGCCGCCCTGGCGGGCATCGTCGAAGGTGACGTCGACCTCGCCGAGGTCCAGGACCGTGTCCGGCAGGGCCGCCAGCAGGTCGCGTCGGCCGTGTCCGCGTCAGCGGCGCCCCCGCCGCCACCCCCGCCCCGGCCGGCGCCCGTCCGGGCCCGGCGCGTGCGGTAGGCGTTGCGAGGCGACGAGGTCCTCGCGCCGGCCCGGCATCGTCGGGGTTGCAGTCAGGCCTCGCGCGGTTTGTAGCGGTTGTGCAGCATCAGGTCGTTGCCGTCGGGGTCGGTGAAGAGCGCCATGTGGCAGACACCGGTGTCGAAGGTGTCACCCGCGAACTCGATGCCCTTGGCCTCGAGCTCGGTGCGCGCTGCGGCGACGTCCTCCACGCGCAGGGCGAGGTGGGCGTTCTTCTGCGGCGTGAAGGGCATCCCCATCTTCTCGGGTTCCCAGATGCCGAAGCAGGTGTCGCCGACCCAGAACTCGAAGTCGCCGTTGTCGTCGGGCTTCAACCCGAGGGTGTCGACGTAGAATGCGCGCGCGCGTTCCGGGTCCTGCGTCGGGATGCCGATGAAGTCCAGCGTGGTGATCATGCCGCGAGGCTAGCCTAGCCTTGCCCCGGTGACCCGCGCCCGGCTCCCCGTCGTCGGCTGGGTCCTCTACGACTTCGCCAACACGATCTTCTCGCTCGTCGTCGTCACGAGGTACTTCAACGACTGGATCATCAACGAGCGCGGCCAGCCCGACGTGCTCGTCGGCGCGATGAGCGCTGCGGTCTCCCTGCTGCTGGTCCTCGCGCTGCCGGTGCTCGGCGTGCGCGCCGACGTGCAGGGCCGCCACAAGCCGATCCTGATGATCTTCACGACGCTCTGTGTCGCGCTGACGGCGCTGCTGGGGGTGGTGGGGCCGGTCCTGCTCGCGGTCGTCGTCGCCGGGCTGGCGACCTTCTGCTTCAACGTCGCCGATTCGCAGTATCACCCGCTGCTGGCGACCGTCGCCCCGCAGGAACGGCGCCGTGGGCGCGTGTCCGGCACCGGCGTGGCCGTCGGTTACCTGGGCTCGCTCACGGCGCTGTTCACGATCGGGGCCATCGCGACCGACGGCCACGCGCAGGCCGCGTTCCTGCCTGCGGCCGTGCTGTTCGGCGTCTTCGCGCTGCCGTGCTTCGTCCTCGTCCGCGAACCCCCGCGACAGCCCCGCAGCGGCGACGGCGCCGGCGGCGGGCGACCGCGACCGGTCGCCGAGCTCACGGCGGCGGTGCGGCGCGCGCGCCATGCGCCGCACGGCCGCCTGCTGGTCGCGCGGTTCTTCTACGTCGACGCGATCGCGACGGTGATCCAGTTCACGACGGTCTACGCGCGCCGCACGGGGGACTTCGACGACGGCGAGCTCGACCTGCTGCTGGCGGTCGCCACCGTCGCGGCGATCGCGGGTGCGGTCGTCGCGGGCCTGCTGGCCGAGCGCGTCGGTCCGCGCAAGGTGGTGCTCGTCACCCTCGCGGTGACCGTCGCCACGCTCCTGCTCGGGGCCGGGACGGGCTCCAGCGCGCTGCTCTGGGTGCTCGGCCCCGTCGTCGGGATGGCGCTCGGCTCGCTGTCGGCCGTCGACCGGATCTTCCTGCTGCGTCTGGTGCCGGAAGACCGCCGCGGCGAGGACTTCTCGCTCTACGCGCTGGTGGGGAAGCTGTCCAGCGGCTTCGGCCCGCTCGTCCTGTGGGGCGGCACGATCCTCGCGATGCGCGAGCTGGCCGGGCTGTCGGCGTTCGACGCATCGCGGGTGGCCATCTGTGTGCTGGCGTTCACCGCGCTGACCGGACTGCTGATCCTGCGACCGCTGTCGGATGCCGTGCCCGCGGCGACGGCCTGACCGGGTGGGGTGTCGACATGGGCAGACCGGGTAGCCGGACCCGCATGCGTCTCCTGCTCGCCGTGCTCGTCAGCCTTGCCGTCCTTCCGTCGGTGGCTTCTGCGGCTGCTCCGCGGCGGGTTCTGATCTCCGCGGATCTCGCGGCCGGCCTGGGGGCCACGGACGGCTCGCGGACCTTCCCCAGCGACGTGGACGACGCGATCGCCGTCGCCTGGGCGGTCTCGACGCCGGGGCTCGACGTGGATGCGGTCATCGGTCACTACGGCAACAACGAGGCCGCGGCCATCACCCGCCAGACGTGGACGATGGTGCACGACGTCATGGGTCGCCGGGACATCAGGATCGAGCAGGGGCCCGCCGGGCCGATGACCGCGAGCGCCGAACGGGGCCGCGGCGCAGCCGATCCGTGCGTCACGCCGGGGGTCCAGCTGCTGGCCGACGAGCTGCGGCGGGCGCCGGCCACGGTGCTGGAGCTCGGCAACCTGACGACGATCGGCTGCCTCGTGCGGGCGTTCCCGAAGGAGTCCGCCAACGTCGACGAGCTCGTCGTGGAGTCGGGCCGGGCGCCGGGCGAGGTCTTCTACCTGCGCGAGAAGCCGGGGGTCACCGACACCAACTTCAACCAGGACCCCTACGCGGCCGAGCTCGTGCTGCGCGAGCTGCCCGCGCCGATCACCTTCGACCCGTGGAGCGTGAACTCCTCGACGATCCTCGACGACGCGCGCCTGGACCGCCTCGGGGGGGACACGCCGATCGGCCGCTGGCTGCGCGAGAACATCCGCACGTGGCGCACGTTCTGGGACGCCGCTTTCCAGGACATGGGCATCCGGGCCTGGGACCAGCACGTGATCTTCTACCTCCAGCATCCGGACGCCTACGTCGTGGAGGACACCCCGTGGAAGGTCGTGTCGTGTGCGGGCGAGGGGCCGCGCAAGAACGCGAGCACCGACTGCGCCGGGCACGGCCCGACGCAGGTTCCGACGCTCGACGCCGAGAAGGCGCAGCTCTGGCTCGGACAGACCCCCGGGCAGACCCGGCGCGACGGCATCAGGACGATGCGCCGCTTCCGCTCACCCGCGGACCAGCAGGCGTTCCTCGACGAGCAGACGGCGCTGCACGGCCCCGACGTGGTTCCGGCGGGGCCGTCGGCGGCCGGCCGTGCAGCGGCGGCTGCGGCGGCGCAGGGGAGGCTCGCGGCGCAGCGACGGCACGCCGCGCAGCGCCGGGCCTCGCAGCGCCGGGCGGCTGCCCGCCGGGCGGCGCACCGCCGGGCCGTGCAGCGCCGGGCCGTGCAGCGCCGGGCGGCGGCTCGCCGGGCCCACGCCCGCCGTGTCGCCCGCCGCCGCGCGGCGGCGCGCTGAGCGACCTCGCCGGCATCGTCGATGCCATCGCCGCAGCCATGGCGAGACCCGGACTCGAACCGGGGACACCACGATTTTCAGTCGTGTGCTCTACCAACTGAGCTATCTCGCCGCGGCGGGAAGCTTAGCCGGGGTCTGGATGGTTGATTCCACGAGTACGCACGCGTGGTCGCGGGTTTCTGCGGCGCTGGGCGCCACCCGGCCCCTTGCCAATGGCCCCGCCATGGGCTGCGGAACCGTGCGTCGTTCAGCATCCACACAAACCCGCGCCCACACGCACGTCGTCGTGGAACCAACCATCTAGCGTCGACTCATGCTCTCCAACCCGCACAGCTGGCGCCTGCTCTCCACCGCCCTGCTGGTGATCTTCATCACCGGCCTGATCGCCGGTGGGCCGCCCGGGTGGGCGTGGGTCGCGCTGCTGCTCAGCGGGATCGCCTTCGCGGTCGAGCTCGTGCTCGTCCGCCGGCGCGACCGCTCTGCCTGACCGTCGCGCTCAGCGGTCCCAGGCCAGCAGCTGGGAGAGGGGGTCGACGGGGTGACTGTCGGAGTTCGTCCGCCAGCCGCCGACCCAGATCTCGAAGTGCAGATGGGGGCCCTGGGAATCCCCGGTGTTCCCGACGCGCCCGAGCTGCTGACCGGCCGACAACCCCTGTCCGACCGTCAGGCCGGACGTGCTCCCCGCGATGAGGTGGGCGAAGAAGAACGAGCGCCCGTCTGTGGCGCGCATGACGACGTACTGCCCGGCGCCCGAGGCCTGGAAGGAGGGCACGCCGATGAAGTCGAGCTTGGTGATCATGGTCGCGCAGCGTACCGGCGCGTTCTAGCCGTGGGCGCGGATGCCCAGGGCCGCCCCCGCGTCGGTGAAGTAGTACGAGCCGGCCAGGACCACCCACGTCGCCAGCACGACGCCCGACGCGGCGATCGCGAGACCCGTCGTCAGGCGGTCGCTGCGGCCCGTCTCGCGCCAGGCCCAGGCGGCGAACAGCGCGAACGGGGCCATCGCCGGATTGGCGTAGCGGATGAGGAAAGAGCTCTGCCAGTCCTCGACGACGAGGATCCAGACGAGCAGCCCGAGCAGCAGCGCCAGGGGGAGACCGAGCAGGGCGGCCTCGGGCCCCCGGAGCAGGCGCGGGCGCAGGAACGCGGCCGCCAGCGCCACGGCGACGAACGTCAGCGGGAGCAGCTTGATGAGCAGGCCCAGCACGGGGCGCCCCAGCTCGCCGTCGAACTCCTGGGGCACCATCGCCGACAGCAGCCGGTCCAGGCGGCTCGTGATGTCGGCGAACCCGTAGGCGGGTTGCCCCGGATCCAGCAGCGGGGCCTGAATCCGCTTGGCGAGCGCGCCTGCGGTGAGGTGGTCGTAGCGGTGCAGGTTGGACGCGAGCCAGGGCGCCAGAAGCAGCGCGGGTGCCGCCAGGGCCCCCACGGCGGCGGGGATGCGCCGCGCGCGCAGGAACGGGATGGCAGCGCCCGCGAGGAGCAGCCCGAGCGGGGCGAGCGTCAGCTTCGTGAGCAGGCACAGCCCCAGCAGCCCGCCGGCGGCGAGCAGCCAGCGCTCGCTGCGGCGCGTGTGCGCGTGCCAGCACGCCAGCAGGAAGGCCAGGGTCAGCGGAAGCTCGAGCGCCGCGTTTGAGACGGTGATCGCGCGCACGAGGACCCCGGGCCACAGCAGCACCGACAGGCCGAGCGAGAAGGGCAGCAGCCAGCGACGGGCAAAGACCGCCCGGGCCAGCACCGCCAGCAGTCCAACCGCCACCAGCAGCAGCGCGAGGTCGAACCCACGCACCGCGAAGACCTTCCCGCGGGGGCTCGAGGCCACCGCCGAGGCGGGTGCCGCGACGAGGTAGTACAGCGGCGGTTGGAAGGCCTCGTATTGCTGACGCGCGAGCTGCGTCGCCGGCGGCTCGGGCCGCGTTCCGCCGGGCGGGAGGCCGCCCAGCGCGGCGGCGAGATCCTCTGCGTCCACGAGGTCGCGACCGAGGACGGGCAGGCGACCGTGGTCGGCGACCTCGTTGACGAACGCGAAGTGCGCGAGCTCGTCGATCTCGGCGAAGACGTGGAAGCGGGCCACCGTGGCGACCCCGACGACCAGCAGCGCGGCGAGCTGCACGGCGACGAGCACGACGAGCAGCCTCGGGTGCCTGCGGCCCGGGCGTTCGGTCGCGGCGCTGTCCCGGTTCCCGCTCATCCGGTCGATCCTAACCGCGGGTCAGCGCATCGGCGCCCTGCAGTGGCGAGACCGGGACTCGAACCCGGGACACCACGATTTTCAGTCGTGTCCTCTACCAACTGAGCTATCTCGCCGCGGCCGGGAAGCTTAGCTCGACGCTACCTTCAACCCGTGCTCGCCGATCCGCACTCGTGGCGCCTGCTCTCGACCGCGCTGCTGGCCGTCTTCATCGCCGGGCTCATCGCCGGCGGTCCTCCGCAGTGGGCCTGGTTCGCGTTGATCTTCAGCGGCGTGACCTTCGCGATAGAGCTCCTGCTCGTCCGGCGTCGCGACCGCGGCGCGCGCGGCTAGCGGGACCGGTCAGCGCTTCCAGGCGAGCAGCTGCGGCAGCGGGTCGATCGGGTGACTGCCGGAGTTCACGCGCCAGCCGCCGACCCAGATCTCGAAATGCAGGTGCGGACCCGATGAGCTGCCGGTGGTGCCGACGAGCCCCAGCGGCTGGCCGGCGGACACGCCCTGACCGGCCTTTAGGCGCGAGGTGCTCCCGGCGATCAGGTGGGCGAAGAAGAACGAGCGGCCGTCACCGGAGCGCATCATGACGTACTGACCCGCGCCCCCCTCCTGGAAGGCGAGCGTCGTGATCACGCCCGACGTCGGGGCGACGACGGGGGTCCCGGAGCTGGCGGTCATGTCCTGGCCCTGATGGATGTGGCCGGGGCGACCCGCGCCGAAGCGCGCGTCCACGCCCCCGAAGCCGTAGGCGCCCTGGACGGGGAAGACGCCGCGGCTCTCCGCCGGGTCGCCCAGCGACGGGGGGGCCACGACCGGCAGAGGTCCGGACGGGGGCGGACTCGGCGCGGCCGGCGGGTCGACGGGCTTGGGTGCCGGCTTGGCCCGCACCGTCAGCGTCGCGCGGCCCGACGTCTTGGCCAGGCGCAGGAGCGTCGCGCCCTTGGGGTCCTTGACGTGCAGGCGCACGGTGTACTCGCCGGGGGCCAGTCCGGTGACGCTCGGGCCCGTGATGGTGTGGCCCGTCGCGATGCGCCCGATGTTCGCGCGCAGCAGCTGACCCTTCCCGGCGACGGGGTAGAAGACCAGGCGCGCGTCGACGCGGGGCACGCCGAGCTCGTCGACCCGGAGCCGCACGCGCAGCGCCGTGCCCTCCACGGTCGAGCCGGGCGTGACGGAGAAGCGCGTGGCCACGGGCCGCGTCGGGGGTGCCTTCGTGAGGACGGCGCCGTACTCGGCGCCCCCGGAGGAGCCATCGGCGGCGGGGGCGGTGGCGCCGCCCGAGCCGGAGCCCAGCACCGCTGTCTCCGAGCCGGCGGTCACCCCGTGACGCTCGGGGGGCAACTCGGCCGCGTCCGCCGGGGCGGCGGACGCGGCGAGCAGGCACGTCGTCAGCAGCCAGAGCGACGTGAGGGCGGCGCGGGAAAGGGCCATACCCCATGGGTCGGGAGCCTTGCCCACCCCTGGCAACCTCCGGCCCGCCTTGCACAGGTTTGCCCCGGGAAAGCTTCAGGTGCGGTGGCGGCCTACCGGTCGACCATTCGCGCCAGCACCTCGGCCGCGCCGTTCTTGGCCAGCGGCTCGTTGAGGTTGCCGCACTTCGGTGACTGCACGCACGATGGGCAGCCCTTCTCGCAGCGGCACTCGGTGATCAGGCGGTAAGCGTCCTGCACGAGCGTCTCGAAGCAGCGGAACCCCTGACGGGTGATGCCCACACCGCCCGGGTGACCGTCGTAGATGAAGATCGTCGGGCCGCCCGTCTGCTGGTGCGCGTTGGTCGACAGGCCGCCGATGTCCCAGCGGTCGCACATGGCGATGAGCGGCAGCACCGCGATCTGCGCGTGCTCCATCGCGTGCAGCGAGCCGAGCAGCAGCTCCATCGGGAACTCGTTGGCCAGGACCTCGTCGTGGACCTCGTACCAGAGCGCCTGGGTGGTGAACTGCGCCTGGGGCAGGTCGAGCGCCTGCAGGTCGATCACGTCGTGGTCGGGCAGTTGCTTGCGCTGGTAGGCCAGCACCTGGTCGGTGACGCAGACCGTGCCGAAGCTCAGCGTCACGCCCATCGTGTCGCGGCGGTCGAGCAGACGCTCGATCCACGTGTCGGTCTCCTTCTTGGGCTGCGTGTAGTAGTTGCCCGAGAACGGGGTGACGAGCGCGCGGCGGGCGTCGAGGTCGAGCTCCTTGACCTCATAGGAGCGCCCCCGGTGCAGGTAGATCGCGCCGTCGTGGGTCGTCGTGTGCGCGCGGGCGGACTCGACGGTGCCAAGCATCTCGCCCGACAGCGTGTCGACGATCTGGAAGCTGTCGGGCGACGCCGAGCGCAGCGAGACCTTCGCGGCCGGGTAGCCCTCCTGCTGACGCAGGACGAACTCGCCGCGGCGCTCGACGAGGTCGCCGACGCTCACCAGGTGCTCCGCGTGCGCGCGCCAGCGGGGCCCGAGGACGTCCCGGTCGCTCTCACTCAACGGGCCCTCGTGTGCGGCGCAGAGCAGGTGCGCGAGGTGGATCTGCTCGTTCTCGTAGTCGAGGATCGCCGACTCCACGGGCCGCTCGAGGAACTCGTCGGGGTGGCGGCAGAAGAACTGGTCCAGCGCGTCCTCGCCGGCGACGTAGACCGCCAGGCCGCGTCCGCGGCGCCCGGCGCGGCCCCACATCTGCCGCAGCGAGGCGACGGTGCCGGGGAAGGTGACGCACACCGCGGCGTCCAGCGAGCCGATGTCGATGCCGAGCTCCAGCGCGTCGGTGGTGATGACGGCCAGCAGGTCGCCGGCGCTCAGCGCGGCCTCGAGCTCGCGCCGCTGCTGCGGGGTGTAGCCGGCGCGGTACGGCGCGACGCGCGCTGCCAGCTCGCAGTCACCCGTGTTCTCCAGCTCCATGCGCACGAGCTTGGACACGAGCTCGACCGCCTTGCGCGACTTGATGAAGCAGATGCTGCGCGCGCCCTCGCGCACGAGCCCGGCGATCATCTCGGCGGCCTCGGCCAGCGCGGAACGGCGCGTGCTCAGCGCCTCGTCGGTGATCGGCGGGTTCCACATCGCGATCTGCCGCCGTGCGCTGGGCGAACCGTCGCGCTCGACCAGGGTGAAGTCCTCGAGGCCGGTCAGGCGCTCGGCCAGCTCAACGGGGTTGGCGATCGTCGCGCTGGCCAGCAGGAAGCGCGGCTCGGTCCCGTAGGCGTTGGCGATCCTTCGCAGCCTGCGCAGCACGTTGGCGACGTGCGACCCGAAGACGCCGCGGTACACATGCGCCTCGTCGACGACGACAGTGGCGAGGTTGGCGAAGACGTTGGCCCACTGCGTGTGGTTCGGCAGGATCCCCAGGTGCAGCATGTCGGGGTTGGTGAGGATGAGGTTGGAACGGCGGCGGGTCGCGAGACGGTCCTCGCGGCGGGTGTCGCCGTCGTAGATCGCGGGGCGGACGTGCTTGGCGAGGCCCAGCGCGTTCAGCGCCCGGCACTGGTCCTGCGCGAGGGCCTTCGTGGGGTAGAGGTAGATGGCGCGCGCCTTGGCATCGGAGCACAGGACGTCGAGCGTCGGCAGGTTGAAGCACAGCGACTTGCCGGATGCGGTGCCCGTCGTGACGATCGTCGGGCCAGCCCACGCCGCCTCTAGCGCCTCGGCCTGGTGGACGTAGAGCCGGTCGATCCCGGCCTGGGCCAGCCCGGCTTTGACCGCGGGGTGCAGGTCTTGCGGGATCGGCGCGAACTCGGCCGGTCGCTCACCCTCGAAGGCCTCGCGGACGAGGCGCCCGTCCTGGCGCCCGGCGTCCAGCAGCGCGCTCCAGGGTTGGGTGCTGCGCTCGATGACCGCCACGTGTCAGTGATGCTAGACACCACCCGGTGAAGGCCCTCTACGTCGATCTGGACGGCACCTTGCTCGGCCCCGGAGGCTCCCTGCTGGCCGCCGCCGACGGCGGCACGACGCTGCTCGGCGTGCGCGCCGTGGAGGCGTGCGAGCGCGCCGGGGTGGAGGTCGTGGTCGTCTCCGCGCGCGGGTCCACGGGCGTCGCGCCGATCGCGCGGGCGCTCGGCGCGCGCAGTTACGTCTACGAGGCGGGGGCCGCGGTCGTGCTCGACGGGGAGGAGCACTGGCTGACCGGCGACCTCCTCCCGCACGAGGAGCACGGCACCGTCTTCGCCCAGATCGAGGCGACGGGCGCGCCGGCGTTGTTGCTCGAGCACTTCGCGGGGCGGCTCGAGGAGCACACGCCGTGGAACGTCGACCGCGAGGTGTCGCATCTGCTGCGCGGGACCGTGGACGCCTTCGAGGCCGACGCCCTGCTGGCCGCCCACGGGCACGACGGGCTGCGGCTCATCGACAACGGGGTGCTGCGCAGCGAGGGCGGCGAGCCGCTGCGCGCCTACCACCTGGTGCCGGCGCTCGTGTCAAAGGCCGCGGGCGTGGCGTTCCACCGCCGGGCGCGCGACTACGCGGCAGAGGACTGCATCGCGGTGGGTGACTCGCGGGAGGACCTCGGGATGGCGGCGTCCGTTGGGACCTTCTGGCTTGTGGCCAACGGGCTGGCGCGCGATCCCGAGATCGGGCGTGCGCTGCGTCAACACCCCAACGTGCGGGTCGCGGAGGGCGCCCACGGCGCAGGCGTTTACGAGGCGGTAGTCACGACGCTGGCGCTGCGCGGGGGCACCTAGGCGGAGAGCCGGCAGCAGGCGTCGAATGTCGCGGCCTGCGCAACGTTCGACTCTCACCCGGGGCCTTCACCCGCCGTCGTCGGACCCGCGCACGAGCGCGGGCTGCGCGCGACGTTCCTGCCCAGGTGCGCGCATACGCCGCCACGCGCGCCGCCAGAAGCCCGGCGCCGGTCGCGCCGGTCGCCAGCGCGCCGGCGGGGGGACGGTCGTGCGGACCAGCTCGATCCAGCGGTCCAGCGGCAGCTCGCCGGAGATCAGGCGCGCGAGGCCCCCCGTCACGGGAGCCTCGATCCCCGCGCCCTCGATCGCGCCCGCCAGCAACGGGACCGACTCGAGCGACTCGACGGCCTGCCCGATGCGCAGGGGGATCTCGGCCGCGGGAACCCCGGCGGCCAGCAGCTCGCCCGCCCGCCGGTTGCGCGACTGGGGCGCGAGGGCCGTAGCGACGAGGTCCCCCGTCCCTGCCAGCCCGATCAGCGTCTCGGGCCGTGCGCCCTGGCCGTCGGCGTACCGCCAGACCTCCGCGAAGATGTGCCCGGCCGCTGCCCCGGCGGCGTTGAGTCCGACGGCCTCGGTCGCCCCCGCGGCGAGCGCCGCGGCGTTCTTCGCCGCCCCCGCGAGCTCGACGCCGATCGGGTCGTTGGACTGCTCGCAGACGACGCCGGCACGCGTGAAGACAGCAGCCAGCGCGCGGGCCAGGTCCTCGTTGGAGGAGGCCGCAACCAGCCCCGCTCCCTCGCTGACCATCTCCTGCGCGTGGGCGGGGCCGCCGATGCACGCGACGCGCCCCTCGCCGAAGGCCTTGCGCAGGATGACTGTCGGCGAGCGCCCCTCCGGCGGGACCAGGCCCTTGGCCAGCGAGACGATCACCGCCCGCCCGGGGAGCCCGGCCGCCGGCAGGCCGGCGATCACGTCGTCCAGGCCGCGCGACGGCACGCCGAGGAACACGAACTCCGCGCGCTGCAGGCCTGCGCCGACGCTCTCGATGCGCAGCTCCCGCGGCAGCTCGACCCCAGCGAGGTAGGCGACGTTCTCTCGCGCGGCGATGAGTCGCTGCGCCTGCTCGGGCGTGCGCGTCTGCAGGGTGGTGCGGAAACCGCCACGGGCAAGGAGCACGGCGACGGCGGTGCCGAACGATCCGGCGCCGATCACCACCGCGCGCCGGCCGCCGGGCGTGGGGAAGCTCAGGCTTGGGCGGGGGCGCTCGGACATGGTGCTTCTCAAAGGTATGCGGCCAGCGCCGACCCCGCCGCCTCGATCTCCCCCAGCGTCGAAGCCTCGAGGATCGCCTGCAGGTCGAGGATCCGGGCGTCGAGGCGATCGAGGGCGTTGACGCCCACCACGGCGTGGCACGGCACGCCCGCCTGCCGCGCGCGGGTGGCGGCCTCGCCGGTGATCTTCCCCGCCAGTGACGACGCGTCGAGGCGACCCTCACCGGCGACCACCGCGCGCGCAGCGCGCATGCGCGCCTCGAAGCCCACGGCGTCCAGGACGAATGGCGCGCCCGGCTCGATCACCGCGCCGAACGCGGCCCACAACCCGCCGGCCAGGCCGCCCGCCGCCCCGCCCCCGGGCACGCCACGGGGGTCCCGGGGCAAGGACGATGCCAGGTCGTGCAGCCTCGCCGTCAGTCGCACCACCGCATCGGCGTCGGCCCCCTTCTGCGCAGCGAACACCTCCGCGGCGCGCTCGAACGGCGTGCGCACGTCGCAGAGCATTACCAGCGCAGCGCCGCGGAGACCGCCGCCGGTCTCGATGGCCTCGATCGCCCCGGCCCCACCGTCGGTCGTCGCGCTGCCGCCCGCGGCGACGAGCACCACCGAGGCGCCCTCGTCGACCGCGGCGCAGACCAGCTCGCCGGTGCCGGACGAAGACGCCGCCTCGGCGTCGCGTTCCCCTTCCGCAACACGCCCGAGCCCGCTCGCCTCCGCCATCTCGACGACCGCCGTCGCTCCGTCCTCGATCAGGCCGAACCCCGCCCGCACGGTCCGGCCGAGCGGATCGCGCACCTCCGCGCCGCGTGTCTCGCCGCCCAGCGCGGTGAGCAGCACCGAGAGCGTCCCCTCGCCGCCGTCGGCCACCGGGCAGAGGTCCGGCGGGACGCACCCCGCGGCCTCCAGCCCCCGCCCGATCGCCGCGGCGACCTGTGCGGCGGAGAACGTCCCCTTGAAGGCGTCGGGCGCAACGAGCACTGCACGGGGGTCACGCGGCACGGTGGTCCGGCATCCTGTCAGCCCACGCATGCCCTCCAAGGACTCACCAGCGTCGAGGCGGCCGTCGAGCCAGAGGACCTGCGCCTGGACACCGTCCCGCAACGACTGCAGGAGATCGGCGACCCGATCGCCGACATCGACGACCACCCCTGCCGCCTCGACAAGCTCCTGGACCTCAGCCGCCGCGACGAGGATGAGGGCCTGGGGGACGCCCCGTGGCCTCCGAACTTCGCCAAGCAGCCGGGTGAGCCCAAGCGCGTCCAGCCCAGCCGCGCGCGGCCGGACACCTAGGACGTTCCTCCGTACGTGGAGCACACCGTGGCACGATCTCGCCGGTGACCAGCAGACCCGCCGCGTCGCGGCCTGCGACGGAGGTTGCGCCCGGGTCGCGGCGGGGTAGCGCCGACCCATGAACCTCCAGCCAAACGTCGTCGAGGGCGTCCACCGGATCGAGGACGCCTACACCAACTGGTACCTGCTCGAGGACGCGGGGCGGATCACCGTGGTCGACACGGGCGTGCCCACCTCGTGGTCGTCATTCGAGAAGGCGCTTGCGCAGCTCGGGCTGCGCAAGGACGCCGTCGAGGCGGTCGTGCTCACCCACGCGCACTTCGACCACCTCGGCTTCGCCGAACGCGCACGCACCGAGCTCGGGGTACCCGTCTACGTGCACGAGGAGGACGTGCCGCTGACGAAGAAGCCGATGAGCTATGACCACGAGCGCCCGCGCTCCTTCTACTTCGCCACGCAGGTCAAGGCGCTGCCGATCGTCGCGGCGCTGACGCGCAACCGCGCGTTCTTCCCCACGCCGGTCAAGCAGGTCACGACCTACCGCGAGGGGGTTCTCCCCGTACCCGGGTCGCCACAGGTCGTGTTCACTCCGGGGCACACGAACGGGCACTGCGCGCTGCACGTCCCCGACCGCGACGTCGTGTTCGCCGGCGATGCCCTCGTGATGCTCAACCCGTACACGGGCGCGAAGGGTCCATGCATCGTCGCCAAGGCGGCGACGGCTGACAGCGCGCGCAACCTGAGCTCGCTCGGCGCGCTCGCCGACACCGCTGCGCGCGTCGTGCTGACCGGCCACGGCGAACCGTGGACCGCAGGGGCGGGGGCGGCGGTCGTCAAGGCCCGGGAGGCGGGCCCGTCCTGACCACCTAGTGGTCGAGCTGGTCGACGGTGCAGGCCTCGGGGGCCTTGTCGTCGCGCCAGCGCTGCACCTTGGTCCCGTGCCGGATGCGCCCGTCGGAGACGTGGTCGAACGTGACCTCGACGACGAGCTCAGGCCGCAGCGCGAACCACTCCATGTCGCGCGCGTTGTTCCAGCGGCTCGGCTCGCCCTGGCCGCGCTCGCCGGTCTCGTAGGGCTGGAGGAAGCCGACGAGCTCGCGCTTCTCCTTGGCGGTGAAGCCCGACGAGTGGCCGACCTCGCGCAGCGTGCCGTCGGGGGTGTAGAGGCTCAGGATGAGTGCCCCGACGGTCCCCTCCGCCTTCCCGGAGCGCCACCCGCGCACGACGCAGTCGATCGTGCGCACGCGCTTGATCTTGACCATGCCGACGCGCTCGCCGGGCCTGTAAGACGCCGCCGTCTCCTTGGCGATCACGCCCTCCGCCTCGTGCAGCCAGTGCTCGGCCTCCTGCGGCGTGACGACCATCGGCGTCAGCTCGATCGGAGCGGCGACGAACGCCTCGAGCGCCGCCCGCCGCTCGGCGTAGGACTGCTCCAGCAGCACCTCGTCCGCGTGCGCGAGCAGGTCGAAGGCCACGAAGGTCGCCGGCGTCTCCGCCGCGAGGCGGTTGATGCGCGACGCCGCCGGGTGGATCCGCTGGCCGAGCTGGTCGAACTCCTGCCGGCGCCCCGGGCCGAAGATGACGATCTCTCCGTCCAGCACGTAGCGGCCCGGTGCGAAGACGAGCTCGGGGAAGTAGCGGGTCAGCGGCTTGCCGTTGCGCGACTGGATGTGGACGTCGTCGCCGTCAACGAAGACCACGGCGCGGAAGCCGTCCCACTTGGGCTCGTAGGCCCAGCCGTCGCCTTCGGGGAGCGTTGCCCGTGAGCGTGCGAGCTGGGGCAGGACGGGGGGCTTCAGGGGCGGCGCCACGGGCGTGACGGTATCCGTCGGCGGCCGAGCCGGCATGCTCTGCGGGTGACCTCCCTGCTCATCGCGCTCGCAGCGGTCCTCGCGACCTACGTGCTGCTGCTGGGCGCGCTGCTTGCCGCGGGCCGTCGGGCCGACGCGGTCGCGCTGGCGCGCGTGGTTCCCGACCTGCTGATCCTCGTGCGCCGCCTGGCGGCCGACGGGCACGTCCCGCGGGCGCAGCGGCTGCTGCTCGCCGTGCTGGTGCTCTACCTCGCCAGCCCGATCGACCTGGTGCCGGACTTCCTCCCGGTGATCGGCGTGGTGGACGACGTGCTGCTGGTCGTGCTGGTGCTTCGCTCAGTGGTGCGCGCGGCAGGCCCGGCGGTCGTCAGCGAGCACTGGCCCGGCCCGCCGCGCGGGCTCGAGCTGCTGCTCGGCACACTGAAGGCACGCTCGAGCGGTCGGTGAAGACGGGTGCCATGACGCTCCCCGGGGTGAGGTCGTGGGCGTGGCCCAGGAGATGGCCCACCTCGTGGACCATCGTCGTGCACAGCAGCTCCCAGTCCTCCGACATGCTGCTGGCCGTCGGCCAGCGGAAGCTCCCGAAGGAGATGGTGCAGTTGCTGTAGCTGCCGGCCGGGGCGGCGAGGTTGTTCGCACCCAACGACGAGTCGAACGTGACCCAGGCGTCGGTGGTGGGGTCTGCGCCCTTGGCCAGCGGCTGACGGGCGACGACCTTCACGTGCCCGTTGCACGGCACGGCGCCCCAGTAGCGCGCGGCGGCGTTCGTGGCGGCGGCGAGCGGCGACGGGGCGGAAGCCCGGGTGGGCTTGGGCGCACGCTGGGCGGCTCCGGCGGCGGCCGGCACGGCCAGCGTCGCCAGCAGTGCGGCGACGACGAACGTGCGGAGCAGGGCCATTGCCCGAGCTTGACGCAGGCGGCGCCCCCCAACCTCATCCCCGGGGGGTGGTCTTGGGGGGAGCCGGCGGGTGACCCACAGGGGAGCGCGGCCTCACCCTTTGGCGCCGACATGCCGATAGGAGGGGCAGGTGCCGGGTGCGCGGCGCCACCTCCCCCATGCCCGCGAACTCCCCCATCTCCGTCGCCCTCGCGCGCCTGGACGACCTCCTCGCGCTCGGCCTGCGCACGCTGCTCGCCGACGATCCGACGATGTCGGTCGTCGCGCACGACATCGCGCACGAACGCCTGTCGTCGGTCCTGCGCGCCCATCAGCCCAACGTGGTGATCCTCGACGCCCGCGCCCTGCGCGACCTCGCCCAGGTCCGGGAGCTCAGCGTCCAGCACCCGGAGACGCGAATGGTCCTCTTCGCCGAGGGCCTTTCCGCCGCCGAGACCGCGCAGCTGCTCGCCTTCGGCGCCAGCGCCTGCCTCGCCCGCGACACCCAGGCGCGCGACGTGCAGAACACGATCCACCTCGCGTCGCGCGGACTGCAGGTGACCCCACTCGCGGCCGGGGACGCCGGCGGCGCCCGCGCCCGCGATCCGCTGCTGACCCAGCGCGAGGGCGACGTGCTCATCCTGCTGCGCGAGGGTCAGAGCAACGCGCAGATCGCGCTCACCCTGCAGATCGGCGTCGAGACGGTGCGCACCCACGCCCGCAACATCTTCCGCAAGCTCGGCGTCACCTCGCGCCGCGCGCTGATCGCGCTTCCCGCCCCGCCGCCAGTGCCTCCGCCGCAAGCGGGCCTCGGCACCGCACGCCACCGCACCGGCGCCCGCGGCGTCGAGCGGCGCCCGCTGCGCCGCTGAGCTCAGCGGGTGATGGTCAGCGGAGTGCCCTGGCCGATGCGTCGGGCCAGCCAGGTGATCGCGCGGGTGCTGAGCCGGACACAGCCGTGCGAGACCGCCGTGCCCAGTGCTCCTGTCAGGTTGTGCGTCCCGTGCAGCGCGATCTGGCCCGGGCCGCCGTCGAACTCCTGCAGCACCTCAGAGCGGGCGCTGGTCGCCAGGGCGAACGGACCGCCGTTCTGAGAGGCGAGCGCGACGGCCTCCTCGACGAAGAACGATCCACGTGGGGTCGGCGTCGCCCGCGCGCCCACGACGGCACGGAAGCGCCGGGTGACGCGCCCCTGCTCGCGGACGGTCACCGTGCGGGCCGACAGATCGACCGCGAGGCTCCAGCCGGTCGAGGCCTCCCGGGTGAAGCTCGCGGGGATCCAGCCCGTGTGCCCGAGGGGCCGGCCGGGAAGCCTGACGTGGGCCCACGAGCGGCCGTCGCCGCTGGTGCTGCGTTCGATCACCGGAAGGATCGTGCGCACGTGTGTGAGCGGCCGCCGTGCGGCGACCGTCTCAATGCGGTGCGCCCGCACGCTGGGCTGGGTGCGCGCCACGTGATCTCGCAGGAGCACCACCAGCGCCTGGCTCGCAGGTGCCTTGGGGGCGGACGCCTGTGCGGGCATGGCCGGCACGCACAGGATCAAGCCCACCACCAGGCCCGCGGCCCCGCGGCAGACGCCGGGGAGCCGCGGGGCCTGACGGGCGGTGTCGTTCACCCGGTGAACTGCGACCGGCCGGGGCGCGGGTGGCGCACGGCCGCAGCACAGCCGCGGTAGCCGAGGTTCAGGGTCTTGGCGCGGGTTGCGTCTGAGTAGGTGACGCGGGCGCTGACGTTGTGGCGCCCCGAGCGAGCGCTCACGTAGACCCGGAAGGGCGAGCCGTTGCGGCTTGCGATGCGCCGGCCGTCCAGGCTGAACACCACTCGCTTGATGAGGTGGCCGCTGACCGCAGCGCGGAAGCCTGCGGTGCAGGACGCGCCGGGCGAACCGGGCCTCCGTACGAGCCGCGACGTGCCCCTGCGGGTACGCAGGGTCGATCGGCTCGCCGGCGGGGGCAGGGTGGCGGTGTTCGACGTCGTGAACGGCACCGTGCTCGTCCCCGTGTCGTTCCCGCCGCTGGAGTCCGTCCCCGTACCGGTGACCGGCGGAGACGTCGTCGTCGAGGTGGGCGGCGTCGACGTGGGCGTGGGGGTGGTGGTCGAACCGGTCCGGCAGCCCGAGTTGTCGAGGCGGTTGTTGATCAGCGTGATCGCGCCGTCTCGGGCCAGGACTCGGCCGAGCACCGAGGCCCGCGCGTTCAGCGAGACGTCCGTGAGGGCCAGGATGTTGCCCTGGAAGGCCGTGTCGGTGTCGAGCGTCGCGGAGCTGCCGACCTGCCAGAACACGTTGCACGGAGACGCCCCGTTGACCAGGACGACCGAGCTGGCCGACGCGGTCGTCAGCGTCGAGCCGATCTCGAAGACGAACTGGGCGGTGGGATCGCCCTGGGCGTCCAGCGTGAGCGCTCCGGTCAACTGCGCGGAGGACGAGAAGTGGTAGGCACCCGCGGTCAGCGTCTTGTTCCCGAGGTCGATCCCGGTGAGGTCGTTGCTGGGGCTGTAGGGCTGCCCGGCCGCAACGTTGTAGGCGGTGGTGAGGTCGCCCTGTGCCGTGTTGGCGACCGCGTCGTTGTCGTGGGTCGCCCCGTTGACGACGGCCGGGGACCCGAAGCCGGTCAACGACGTTCCGGGCGCAACGCCGAGATCCCCGTTGAGCACGGACGGCCCCGTGTTGGTGACGGCCGAGCCGCCGAGGACGACGAACGGCGCGCTGGTCCCGAGGTCGACGGCCGACGCTTGCGCGCCGGCAGGGACAGCGAGCGCGAAGCAGCCCACGGCGAGAGCCAGGCCGCCACGTCGGGTGCGCTTCAGGCAGGTGCGGTTGGACATGGGGTCCTTCCCTCTGGGTGAGCAGCCCGCCAACGTTCCTCTTCGGTAGCCCGGCGAACTCCGGCGGAGTCCCGTGGCTTTGCGGACCCGCCTCGCGACGGGGGTGCCCTAGTCAGAAGGTCTGCTCTGGTGTCTCTACCCCATCGCCAAACAGCGACCCAGACTTGAGCGGCCCAGACGAACGTCCAGGAAGGGCTACCGGGGTCAGTCCTTGCGCGGCGCCGCCGTCGGCCCGCGCAGCGTGCGCAGCAGCACGTCGCCGCCCTTCGGCGACACGCCGTGCAGCATCCCCAGCACCCGCACCACCGGCGGGTAGTAGAGCGAGCGCTTGTCCTGCTCCACGGCCTCCAGCACCTTGCGAGCGAGCTTGTCGGCCGGCACCGCCTTGGGCCCGCCGCGGTACCAGTCCGGCATCCGGTCCTTCTCGTGGTCGTGCAGCGACGTCGCGATCTCGCCCGGGTAGACCGTCGTCAGCGAGACGCCGGTGGCGCTGAGCTCGTGGCGCAGGGCCTCCGCGAACATGCGCTGCGCCGCCTTGGTCGCGCCGTACACGGCGGCCCCCGGGAACGACCGCAGCGCAGCACCCGAGGAGACCACGACGACGTGCCCATGTGCGCGGTCGAGGAGGTGCGGCAGCCCAGCGTGCACCGTCAGCAGGGTGCCATGCCAGTTGACCTCGCTCATCTGCAGGATCTGCTCGAGGGTCTGCTCGCGGAACGGTCCGTAGTGCGTCAGGCCCGCGTTGGCCACCAGCAGCTCCATGCCGCCGGCAGCGGCGACGAACCCGTCGACCGCCTCGCGGACCGACGCCGCGTCGGACACGTCGCAGGGCAGGACGTGGTGCTCCCCTGGCAGCGCGTCGGCGAGCGCCTCGAGCTCGCGCCGGGAGCGCGCGGCCAGGCCGACGGTGGCCCCGCGCGCGGCCAGTCGCTCAGCCAGGGCGCGGCCGATGCCGCGCGATGCCCCGGTGATCAGCGCGCGGGTGCCGGGGCCGACCTCCACCGTGACCGACCTCTAGGCGGCGTCGGCGACGGCGGCCGCGAGCCGGCGCACGCCTTCGTCGATCTGGCCGACGGGAACCCCGGAGTAGGCGAGGCGCAGCGTGTTCTCGCCCCCCTCCAGCAGGAAGTCGGTGCCCTTGACGAACGCGACGTCGTGCTTGGCGGCGGCGGCGAAGACGGCGGCGACGTCGGTGCCCTCCGGCAGCTCGACCCACATGAAGTACCCGCCCTCGGGCGCCGTGTACCGCGCGTCGGGCAGGTGCTCGCGCAGCGCGGTCGTCAGCGCGGCGACGCGCTCGCTCAGGGCGGCGCGCACCGTCTCGATCGAGCGGTCGATCGCTCCGCTGACGCAGAACTCGTGCACGATCGCCTGCGCGACCATGTTCGGCGAGATGTAGGTGTTGGTCGCCTGCTTGGCCACCGCGTTGATCGCCTCGGCGGGGCCCACCAGGTATCCCACGCGGATCCCCGGGCAGACGGTCTTGGAGAACGACGACGCGTAGATGACGCGCCCGGCACCCTCGTCGAGGTCCAGCATGCGCGGCAGCGTCTCACCCGTGAAGCGGATCGAGATGTACGGGTCGTCCTCGAAGATCGTGAACCCGTGCTCGCCTGCGAGCTCGAGCAGCGCGTGGCGCTTGGCCAGCGACAGCGTGTAGCCGGCAGGGTTCTGGAAGTTGGGGATGATGTGCGCGAGCGCGGGCTTGACGCCGTCCTGCAACAGCGTGCGCAGCTCCTCCACGTCGATGCCGTCGTGCTCGAGGGAGACCATGCGCACGTCGGCGCCGTGGGAACGCAGGTTCAGCAGCGTGCGGTCGTAGGTCGGCTTCTCGACGACCACCGGGTCGCCGGGGGAGACGAGGTGGTTGAACAGGAACGCGTCGGCCTGCATCGAGCCGTTGGTGACCAGGACCTGCTCCGGCTCGACCCCGTGCTGCTGCGCGATGTAGGCCCGCAGCGGGACGTAGCCGATCGACGTGCCGTAGGCCGTCGCGCCGCCGGGATCGCGCTCGAAGGCACGCGCGGCGGCCGCCTTGAGCCCGTCGACGTCGATGATGTCCAGCGACGGGGCCCCGCGGGCGAAGGAGATGACGTCGCTCACGGGCCGGAGCTTAGCTCCAGGGTGATGGCGCCCGGCCTCGAGTCGGTGACCGTGAACCCCAGCGGGCTGACCCGGCGCAGCTCGCTCGCCAGAGGTGAGGGCTCCTCGAGCAGGACGTGCACCGTCGCGGCGCAGCCGTCGTAGCTGCTCACGCGTGCCTCGCGTACAGCGGTGACCTGCAGGGCAGCGCGCTCGAACGCGAACAGGGTCGCCACGTCGGGGAACGGCGTCGCCTCGATCAGGACGTGGCCCTCGAAGGTCCGCTCCGGGGGCCGGCCCGTCGGCAGCGGACCGGCGCGCAGGCGGTCCAGCAGCCTTCCGTACTCCGCGATCAGCGTCTCCGCGGAGCGTTCGAGCAGGGTTCGGAAGGCCACCAGCTCGTCGAGCGGGTCGGATGGGGGCGGAGGCACGGGCGCCTCCGGCGTGGGCGCGGGTGCCTCCGCCTCGGGCACCTGCGCTGCTTCGCCCTCGCGCAGGAGCTCCCGCTCGAGCTCGCGCAGCTTTCCCTCGAGCGCGTTGAGCGTCGCTGCCACCTCGTGCGCGACGCCTCCCATAGCGCGCAGACCCTACAGCCCGCCGGAGCGGGCCTCTTAGCCGCCGAGGATCTCCACGGCGATCTCCGCCACCTGCGTCGGGGTGCGCCCGACGCGCACGCCCTTGGCCTCCAGTGCCTCCGCCTTGGCCACCGCCGTGCCAGCCGAGCCGGACACGATCGCGCCGGCGTGGCCCATTGTCTTGCCCTCCGGGGCGGTGAAGCCGGCGATGTAGCCGACGACCGGCTTGGTGACGTGCTCGGCGATGAACTCGGCGGCCTCCTCCTCGGCCGACCCGCCGATCTCGCCGCTCATGACGATCAGCTCGGTCTCCGGGTCGTCCTGGAACAGGGCGATGATGTCGATGAAGCTCGAGCCCGGAACCGGGTCGCCGCCGATCCCGACGATCGACGAGTTGCCGAAGCCGCGCTGGGCCAGCTCGTTGCCGATCTGGTAGGTCAGCGTGCCGGAGCGCGACACGACGCCGACGTTGCCCTCCTTGAAGAACGACGCGGGGATGATGCCGACGTTGGCCTTGCCGGGGGACAGGATCCCGGGGCAGTTCGGGCCGATCAGGCGCACGTCCGGGTTGCGCTCGAGGTGGTTGAAGACGCGCAGCTCGTCGTGGGCGGGGATGCCCTCGGTGATCGCGATGATCGTGGCGATCCCGGCGTCCTCGGCCTCGAGGATCGAGTCGGCGGCGAAGCGCGGCGGGACGAAGACCATCGCGGTGTTCGCGCCGGTCTCCTGCACAGCCTTGTGGAACGTGTCGAACACGGGCACGCCCTCGACGTCCTGGCCGCCCTTGCCGGGGGTGACGCCGGCGACGACGTCGGTGCCGTAGCGCTTGTTGTTCATCGCGTGGAACGTGCCCTCGCGCCCGGTGATGCCGGAGACGCAGAGCTTCGTGGCCTTGTCGATCAGGACGCTCACGCCGAAGCACCGCCGGCTGCGAGCGCGACGACCTTCTCGGCCGCCTCGTTCATCGTCTGCGCAGGGTGCACGTTGGGCAGGTCGGCCTGGGCGAGGATCTCGCGGCCCTCGACGTCGTTGGTGCCGTCGAGGCGCACGACGAACGGCACCGTCGGGTTGATCTGGTCGAAGGCCTCGATCAGCCCCTTGGCGACCTCGTCGCAGCGCGTGATCCCGCCGAAGATGTTGAACAGCACGGCCTTGACCTTGTCGTCGGACAGGATCACTTCCACGGCGCTGGTGATCGCCTCGGCCTTGGAGCCGCCGCCGGCGTCCAGGAAGTTCGCGGGCGCGCCGCCGAACTGCGCGACGACGTCCAGCGTGGACATGACCAGCCCGGCGCCGTTGCCCAGGATGCCGATGTCGCCGTCGAGCTTGACGTAGGTCAGCCCGCGCTCCTTGGCCATCGCCTCCTGCGGATCGTCCTGCGACGGGTCCTTCAGCGTCGCGTTGTCCGGATGACGAAAGAGCGCGTTGTCGTCGAGGGTGACCTTCGCGTCCAGGGCAGCGATCTCGCGCGCGGGCGTGACGATCAGCGGGTTGACCTCCATCAGCATCGCCTCCTCCGCTACGAACGCGGCGTAGAGCTTGGCGAGCATCGCGCCGAGCGGGCGCACGAGGTCTGCGTCGACGCCGCCGTCGAAGGCGAGGCGGCGGCCGTGGAACTCCTGGAAGCCGATGAGCGGGTCGACGTGCACGGTGGCCAGCGCCTCGGGGCTCTCTTCCGCGACGGCCTCGATGTCCATCCCGCCCTGGGTGGAGAACATGATCAGCGGCTTCTTGGCGCTGCGGTCGAAGACGATCGAGGCGTAGAGCTCGGCCGCGATGTCCGACGCGGCCTCGACCCAGACCTCGTGGACGGTGAAGCCCTTGATGTCCATCCCGAGGATCGCCTTGGCGTGCTGCTCTGCCTCGGCGCGGTCGTTGGCGACCTTGATGCCGCCGAGCTTGCCACGGCCGCCCACCTGCACCTGGGCCTTGACCACGCACGGGTAGCCGATCGAGTCGGCGGCGGAGACCGCCTGGTTGACGTCGGTGGCCGGCAGGCCCGCGGGCACCGGGATGCCGTGGCGGGCGAAGAGCTGCTTGCCCTGATATTCGAGGAGGTCCATCGGCGGGCGGGGACTGTAGCCAAAAGGCCCAAGCGGCATAATGGCCGCCGCCATGGCGCTTCCCAAGAACATCACCTTTGTCACCTTCGACGTCTATGGCACGCTCATCGACTACGAGAAGGGGGTGACCGACGCCTTCGCCAAGGAGGCCAAGCGCGAGGGCGTGACCCTCGACAAGGACGAGGTCATCGCCCACTTCCACGAGATCTCACGCGGAATCGAGGGCGGCTCCTACGAGCTCTACGCCGAGGTCCTGCGGCGCACCGCGGTCGAGATATCCAAGCGGATGGACTGGGACCTGGAGCCCTCGCGCTCGGGCTTCCTGCCCGACTCGCTGGCCCGCTGGGCGCCGTTCAAGGAGACCAACGCGCAGCTCAACAAGTTCCGCAAGAACTTCCAGACGGGGCTCATCTCCAACGTCGACGACAAGCTGCTCGGGCAGACGCGGCGCCACATCCCGTCGGACTTCGACCTCGTCGTCACCGCCCAGCAAGTCCGCTCCTACAAGCCCGACCCGGCGCACTTCAACGAGTGCGCGCGCCGGATGGGCACCAAGAAGGGCTGGGTCCACATCGCCGCCAGCCACTACCACGACATCGAGCCGTGCGCCAAGCTCAGGGTCCCCACGATCTGGGTCAACCGCAAGAAGGAAGTGCTCGAGCCGGGGCAGAAGAAGCCGACCGTCGAGGTCAAGACGCTGCTCGAGGCCGCCAAGCTCCTCGGCCTGTAGATGAGTTGTTCCACGAGTCCGTACGCGTGGATCACGGGCCCCTGCGGCGCTGCGCGCCACCCGGATTCTTGCCAATGGCCCGCCATTGGCTGCGAATCCGTGCGTCGCGCATCATCCACAGGGACCCGCGCCCACGCGCACGTCGTCGTGGAACAACCCATCTAGTCCGCCGTGCGCATCGTCGCGCTGCACCCCGACGTGCTGGTCGCGACGTCGGCCTTCTTGCAGACGACCTGCACCATCGTGCGCGGCGGCGAGGAGTGCTTCGTGATCGATTCGCCGGTGCACCCGGAGGAGCTCGAGGTCGTGCCGGCGGTCCTGCAGCAGGCGGGCTTCACCTTCAGCGGGCTGCTGGCCACCCACGCCGACTGGGACCACCTGCTCGGGCGCCTCGCGTTTCCGGACGCGGCGCTGGGTTGCGCGGAGACCAGCGCCGCGCGGCTGACCGCCGAGCCGGGGGCGGCGGCCCGCGCGCTGAGGGCGTCCGACGACGAGCTCTACGTCGAGCGGCCGCGCCCGCTGTCGATGGGCCAGGTGCAGGCCCTGCCGGTGCCGGGTCACCTGGCTGTCGGCGACCGGGAGCTCGAGCTGCACCCGGCCGACGGGCACACCGCCGACGGCATGGCGGTGTGGATCGGCTGGGCGCGCGTGCTGGTCTGCGGCGACTACCTCTCGCCGGTGGAGATCCCGATCATCAGCCCGGGAGGGTCGCGCTCGGCCTACCGGGCGACGCTGGAGCGGCTCGCGCCGCTGGTCGAGCAGGCCGACCACGTCGTGCCCGGCCACGGCGCGGTCCTCGACGGCGCGCGCGCGGCGGCGATCCTCCGCGAGGACCTCGCCTACCTCGACGCGCTGCCGGACGCGCCGCTGCCGCTCGCGCGGCGCGGGGCCCAGCAGCAGCGCATCCACGCGGAGAACGTGGAGCGGGTTGGGAGCGCGCGGCCGTGAGGCTGCAGCACGTCGCGCTGGAGACCCCCGACGCTCGCAGGAAGGCGTTCAGGCGTCCGCTGAGCCGTCCTCGTCCAGGTGAAGCCGCATGTAGAGGTCCCGCTTGCCGTAGGCGTTGTCGGTCGCGCTGAAGCCCGCGCGTTCGTACAGCGCCAGCGCCGCGGCGTTCGCCTCGTTGACGTCGAGCTCCATCCGCCGCGCCCCGCGTTCACGTGCCCGCTCGAGCGAGAACTCGATCAGCGCACGGCCCAATCCGGACCCCCGGGCGGCGCCCGACACGAACACGTCTTCGACCAGGCAATCGGTGCCCGCGCGCCACACGCCGAAGCGGTAGCGCAGCTGCACCACGCCGCCGGGCGGTGCGTCGTCGTGTGGCGCGCCGAGCACGAAGTCCGTGCCGACGTCGTCCATGAGGCGCTCCACGCTCGCCAGGAACGCGTTGTCGCTCGGCCAGCTCAGCCCGTTGTGGTTGCGGAACTCGACGAGCAGCCGCGCGACGTGCTCGGCCTCGTCGGCGCCTGCGAGCCAGACGCGCGGGGCGCTCACCCGGCCGCGTCGGACGCGATCACGCAGAGCGGGTCGCCCGCGTTGACCGCGGCGCCCTCGGTGATCGGCAGCTCCGTGATCGTTCCCGCCTTGTGTGCGGTCATCTCGTTCTCCATCTTCATCGCTTCGATGATGCAGATGATCTGGCCCTCCTCAACCTTGCTGCCCTTCTCCACGAGGACCTTCCACATGTTGCCCTGCATCGGGGAGGGCAGCGTGTCGCCCGAGGCGCCGCCGCCGCCGCTCTTGCGCGCCGCGCGTGCAGGGTTGGCCGCGGTGCCGGCCGGGGCCGCCGCGCCCCCGTTGCCCCCGGCCCCGGGGGGTCCGATGACCGTGACGTCGAAGCGCTTGCCGGAGACCTCGACGGTGTAGGCCTGCTCGACTGTCGCCGCGGCCTCGTCGCCGTCACCCGACGGCTCGGGGGCCTTCGCCGGCGCGGTCGACTTCAGCCACGCCTTGTCCTCCATCAGGTCGCGGCAGGTCTCACCCGCGGCCCACTGGTCGGTCCGCAGCAGCGCCTTGTGGAACGGGATCAGCGTCTTGAGGTCCTCGATCTCGTACTCGTCCAACGCCCGCAGCATGCGCTTCGTGCAGGATTCGCGGTCGGCGTCCCAGGTGATCAGCTTGGCGACCATCGGGTCGTACATCGGGGTGATCTGCGAGTGCGGACCGACACCGGAGTCGACCCGCACGCCGGGGCCCGACGGCTCGCGGTAGTTGCCGATCTTGCCCGGCATCGGCGCGAAGTTGCGCGCCGCATCCTCGGCGTTGATGCGGCACTCGATCGCGTGGCCGCGCAGGACGACGTCGTCTTGGCTGACGCTCAGCGGCTCTCCCGCGGCCGCGCGGATGCCCTCCTTGACGATGTCGATGCCGGTGACCATCTCGGTCACGCAGTGCTCGACCTGCACCCGCGTGTTCATCTCCAGGAAGAAGTACTCGCCGTCCTGGAGCAGGCCCTCGATCGTGCCGGCCCCGCGGTAGTCCACCGCGACGGCGGCGTCCACGGCGATCTTGCCGATCCGCTCGCGCAGCGCCTCGTCGACGGCGGGAGCGGGGGACTCCTCGATGACCTTCTGGTGGCGGCGCTGCACGGAGCAGTCGCGTTCGCCGAGGTGGATCGTCGTCCCATGCCCGTCGGCGAGGATCTGCACCTCGACGTGCCGCGGGTCGGGGAGGTAACGCTCGAGGTAGACCGTCGCATCGGAGAAGAACTTCTCGCCCTCGCGCGCGGCGCCCTCGAAGGCGTCCTGCAGCTTGTCCTCGGTGAGCGCGACGCGGAAGCCCTTGCCGCCGCCGCCGCCCGCGGCCTTGACTGCGACCGGGTAGCCGATGTCCTCGTCGATGATCTTGCGCGCGTCCTCCACGGTGTCGACCGGCTCGGTCGTCCCCGGCACGATCGGGACGCCTGCGGCCTTCATCAGCTCGCGTGCCTTGGTCTTGGAGCCCATCGCGTCGATGGCGCTGGCGGGGGGGCCGATGAAGACGACGCCGGCCTGCTCGCATGCGCGGGCGAACGGTGCGTTCTCGGCGAGGAACCCGTAGCCCGGATGGACCGCCTCGGCACCAGACTCGGCGATGACCGACATGATCTTGTCGACGTCGAGGTAGCTCTCGGCCGCGGTCGGGCCGCCGAGCAGGTACGCCTCCCCGGCACGCTTGACGTGCAGGGCGTCGCGGTCGAGCTCTGAGTACACGGCGACGGACGCGATGCCGAGCTCGTCGAGGGCGCGGATGACGCGCACGGCGATCTCACCGCGGTTGGCTACGAGGACCTTGGAGAACATTGGCCGGGGAGGATATTGGGGCGCCCCCGCCAGGGGATCTCCAAGCGCCGCGTAGGAGTTCTGTGACCCTTATCCGCCGCTAAGGACTCGCCCTAGCGTGATGGTCATGCCGCGAGACCACGACGAGCACCTCTGGGCCGGCCCGACGCGCGGCCGGCGCGAGCGCCCCGAGCGCCCCGACGGCGCCGACCTCCCCGCCGGGGACGCGCTCGAGCAAGCGCGCCGGCGGGCCGCGACGGTCGCCGAGGCAGATCGTCCGGCCGCCGCCGCGTCGGGATCGGTCAGCTCCGGCGGTCCGGGTCGGCGGAGCCGGCGGCCCGGCGCCTGGCTGGCCGCGGCCATCGGGGCCGTGGCGGCGATCCTGATCATCGGCCTCGCCGTCCTGCTCTCCGGGGGCAACACGAACGACCAGCAGGCCGGCCCGGTGGCGCCGCTGCCCGCGGCAAAGGGCGAAGCAGGCAAGACGACGGCGGGGCGGATCTACGCGGCCGTCAGCGGCAGCGTCGTCTCCGTGCGCGCCGGCAACGCCACCGGCACCGGGTTCGTCGTCCAGAGCGACGGCACGATCGTCACCAACGAGCACGTCGTCGACAACGCGAAGACCGTGCAGGTGCGTTTCGGCCAGGCGGGGCGCGACATCCGCGCGGAGGTGCTCGGCATCGACACGTCCTCCGACATCGCAGTGCTGAAGGTCGACCCCCAGGCCGCCGGGAACCCGAAGCCGCTCGCGCTCGCGGACTCCGACAAGGTCCGCGTCGGGGACGCGGCCGTCGCGATCGGCAGCCCGTTCGGCCTGGACCGCACGGCGACCGCCGGGATCGTCTCCGCGCTCGGGCGCGACATCAAGGCACCCAACGGCTTCACGATCTCCGACGCGATCCAGACCGACGCGCCCATCAACCCCGGTAACTCGGGCGGCCCGCTGCTCGACGACCGCGGCCGGGTCATCGGGGTCAACTCGCAGATCGCTGCGGGCAGCGGCGGCGGCAACGTCGGCATCGGCTTCGCCGTGTCCTCCAACACGTTGCGCAAGGTCGTGCCGGACCTCAAACGCGGCCGTGACATCCGCCGCGCCTACCTCGGTATCTCGACGGGCGACGCCCCAGGGGGCGGGGCGGAGGTCGGCGAGGTCGTCGACGGTGGGCCGGCCCAGTCGGTGGGCGTACGCGTGGGCGACATCATCAAGAAGATCGACGGCAAGTCCATCAACCAGCCGGCGGACGTCGCGAAGGCGATCGCCGACAAGCGGCCCGGGGATGCCGTTGCCGTCGAGGTCCAGCGCGGCGAGTCGCCGCAGACGCTGAACGTGACGCTCGACGAGCGGCCGGCGACCGCCGGCGATCCGCAGCCGACGACGCCCACGACCCCATAACGCGCCGTGGGCTTCCAGACCCCCTTGCTCCTGCTCGGCCTGCTGCTCGTGCCGGTCGCGGTCGTGCTCTACGCCCGCAACGACCGGCGGCGGGAAGCGGGGACCGCAGCCTTCGCGGCACCCGCGGTGCTCGCCTCGGCCGTTCCGCGCCGGCCGGGCTGGCGCCGCCACGCGCCCATGGCCCTGTACGCGCTGGCGCTGGCCGCGCTGCTGACGGCGCTGGCGCGGCCGCAGACCACCGTCGCCGTGGGGGTCGAGCAGGCGTCGATCATGCTCGCCACCGACGTGTCGGGGTCGATGCAGGCCGTCGACGTCCCGCCGACGCGGCTGGCCGCGGCGAAGGCGGCCGAACGCCGGTTCCTCGAGGAGGTCCCGCGGCAGATCCGCGTGGGCGCGCTGTCGTTCAACCAGACGCCGCAGGTGCTGCGCACGCCGACGACCGACCGCAAAGCGGTGCGCGCCGCTGTCAACGGGCTCGCGTCCAGCGGCGGCACGGCGACCGGCGAGGCGATCGCCGCCGCGCTGACCGTCCTGGAGCGCCAGCCCACGCTGGACCGTCGGCGCCCGCCCGCCGCGATCGTCCTGCTCTCAGACGGGAAGTCGGTCCGTGGGCGCGACCCGGTGGAGCAGGCCCGGCGCGCGGCGCGGCTGCACATCCCGATCTACACCGTCGCGCTCGGCACGCCGACCGGGACGATCACCGTGAAGCGGCCCGGCGGGGCGCCCGGCACCGAGACGCGCCCGGTTCCCCCCGACCCCCAGACCCTCGAGCAGGTGGCACGGATCTCCGGGGGCAAGGCCTTCGCAGCGGGCGACGCACGGGGGCTGGCTGCCGTGTACGCGCAGCTCGGCTCGCGCCTCTCCAAGGAGAACAAGAAGCGCGAGATCACCTCAGCCTTCGCCGGCGGCTCGATCCTCTTCCTGCTGGCCGGAGGCCTCATGTCCCTGCGCTGGTTCGGCCGGTTGCCGTGAACCCCCACCCCTTCGACAACGACAGGAGCACCCCCATGGACGATCAGACCACCGAGATCCCCGCCCGCGACGACTGGTCGCCGGAGGAGGCGCGCGACGCCCTCGAGGCCGCGCTGTATGAGATCAAGCGGGTCATCGTGGGGCAGGACGCGATGCTCGAGCGCCTGCTCGTCGCGCTGCTGGCGGGCGGCCACGTCCTGCTCGAGGGCGTCCCGGGGCTCGCCAAGACCTTGACGGTCAAGACGCTGGCCAACGTGCTCGGCGGGTCCTTCCGGCGCGTCCAGTTCACGCCCGACCTCGTGCCCTCCGACCTCGTCGGAACGCGCCTGTACCGCCCCGACACGGGGCGCTTCGACGTCGAGCTGGGGCCCGTGTTCGGCAACTTCCTGCTGGCCGACGAGATCAACCGTGCGCCCGCGAAGGTGCAGTCGGCGCTGCTGGAGGTCATGCAGGAACGCCAGGTCACGATCGCCGGGACGACCCACCGGGTGCCCGAGCCGTTCCTCGTCCTGGCCACCCAGAACCCGATCGAGTCGGAGGGCACCTACCCGCTGCCCGAGGCGCAGGTCGACCGGTTCCTGCTGAAGATCGTCGTCGACTACCCCGCGCTGGGGGAGGAGGCAGCGATCGTCGCGCGGGTGCTCGACGGGGCCCCCGAGGTTCAGGAACGCCTGTCGCTGCCGCAGCTCGCGCGGTACTCCGAGCTCGTCTCGCGCGTGTACGTCGACCGGTCGGTCGTCGAGTACGCCGTGGCGCTGGGTGACGTGACGCGCCACCCGGAGAACCACGGGCTGGCGGATCTGGCGCCGTTCGTGCTCTACGGGTCGAGCCCGCGCGGGCCGATCGGCCTGACCCAGGCCGCGCGCGCGCTGGCGCTGCTGCGCGGGCGCCGGCACGTGCTCGCCGAGGACGTCGCCGACCTCGCGCCCGACGTGCTGCGCCACCGGATGGTGCTGTCCTACGACGCCCTGAGTGAGGACGTCACGGCCGATCAGCTGCTGGAGCGCATGCTGCCGGCCGTGCCGCGCCCCGACACGCGTTCCCTGCGCGAGACGCGGTACGCGGCGTGAGCAGGAACCCGCCCACCCTGCGCGTGCCAGACGGCCGGCAAGGCCCGGGGCGGGTGCCCGCGGGGGCCGTCGACGCGCTCGACGTCGCCGTGGCTCGGCGGGCCGCCGGGCTGCTGCCCGGTGACCGGCGCGCGTTCGGCGTCGGTCTCGGGACCGAACTGGCGCAGCTGCGTCCCTACCAGCCGGGCGACGACGTCCGCCAAATCGACGCGGCGGCGTCCGCCCGCACCGGCGAGGCGCACGTCCGCCTGCAGGTCCCCGAGCGCTCGCTCACCACGTGGATCGTCCTGGACCTCTCGCCGTCGATGGCGTTCGGGACGGCGCTGCGGCTGAAGTTCGACGTCGCCGAGGGCGTGGTGGGCGTGCTCGGCCGCCTCGGCGCCCGGCGCGGCGGCCGCGTCGCGCTGCTGACCTGCGGTGTGCCCGAGCCGCGGCTGCTGGCCCCCCGCGGCGGGCGGGGGACGATCGTCGGCCTGCGCCGCGTCCTGGCCGAGGGGGTCGCGGCCGACGGCTACGACGATCCGACAGCGTTGGCTGACGCGCTGAAGCGCATCGGTCGCCTCGCGTCGCAGCCTGGCCTGGTCACCGTGATCTCCGACTTCCGCGGCGACCCCGAGACGTGGCGCCGGCCCCTTGGCGCCGTGCGCGCCCGGCACTCGGTCATGGCGATCGAGGTCCGCGACCCGCGCGAAGGGGCGCTGCCGGCGGTCGGGCACCTCGCCCTCGTCGACCCCGAGACGGGCGCCCGGCTGGACGTGGACACCTCGAGCCGCTCGCTGCGCGATCGCTTCGCGGCGGCAGAGGCAGCGCGCCGCGAGACGGTGGCGCGCAGCCTGCGCCGGCTCCGCGTCGAACACGTCGTGTTGGGCACCGACGCGGACTGGCTGCGCGACCTGGGCCGGCGCCTGCGATGAGCTTCGCGACCCCGCTGGCCCTGCTCGCGCTGCTGGCCGTGCCGCTGGCGATCTTCGCCTACGTGCGCGGGCAGCGCAGTCCGCGCTACCTCGTGCGCTTCCCCGGCGTGGACACCCTGCAGGGGGTGGTCGCCGCAACGCCGGCGTGGCGCCGGCACGTGCCATCGGCCCTGTTCCTGCTGGCGCTCGTCTCGCTGCTGACCGCGCTGGCGCGGCCGCAGGCGTCGGTCGCGGTGCCGGTGCAGCGGGCGCGCGTGATGCTCGTGACCGACGCGTCGGGATCGATGCGGGCCGTCGACGTCAGCCCCGACCGCATCAGCGCGGCGCAGGGTGCCGCCCGGCGCTTTCTCGACGAGGTGCCCAGGGGGCTGGAGGTGGGCGCCGTGTCGTTCTCCGACGTCGTGCAGAGCACCGAGCCGCCGACGACCGACCACGGTCGTGCCCGCGCGGTGGTCGACGGGCTCGTGGCCGACGGCGGGACCGCGACCGGCGACGCGCTCGCCTCCGCCCTGGATGCGCTGCGCAAGAACCCCGATGGCGGCCGCCGCCCGCCGTCGGCGATCGTCCTGCTCTCCGACGGCCGGCGGACCGTCGGTCAGGACCCGATCCCGATCGCGCGCGAGGCAGCGCGGCTGAAGATCCCGATCTTCACGGTTTCGCTGGGCACCGACGAGGGCCGGGTCACCGTCCCGGGCGGCGAGGAGCTGGCCGTTCCCCCCGACCCGCTGACGATGCGGCGCATTGCGCGCATCAGCGGCGGCCAGACCTTCGAGGTGGCAAACGCCGACGAGCTCGAGAGCATCTACAAGCGGCTGGGCACCCAGCTGGGGTCCAAGACGGAGAAGCGCGAGATCACCGTCGGCTTCGCGGCAGGCGGACTGCTGCTGCTGCTCGGGGCGGCGGTAGCGCGGCTGCGCTGGAGCGGGCGGCTGCCCTAGGGCACTAGCCGGCTGCCTGCGCGATCATCCCCGCGCCGACGGTGTCGTTGGACGCCTCGTCGACGAGGATGAAGGAGCCCATCGCGCGGTTGACCGCGTAGGGGTCGAAGGCCAGCGGCTTGGACGTGCGCAGGCGCACCCGGCCGATGTCGTTGAGGGCGAGCTCGCCGGGCCCGTCGTGTGCTTCGAGGGTGTGGACGTCGGTCTTCGTGAGCACCGCGTCGACGATGGCGCGCGCCGTGTGGGTCGCGTGCTTGATCGCGTAGCGCCCTCCGGCGCGCAGCGGCGCGTCGGTCATCCAGCACACGTCGGCTTCGACCTCGCGGGCCAGTGCCGGGCGGTCTTGGTCGCGGCAGATGAGGTCGCCGCGGGAGACGTCGACGTCGTCGGTCAAGCGAAGGGTCACCGACATGCGCGGCGGCGCTTCGGCGAGCTCGCCGCCGAGGGTGTCGATGGCCTCGATGCGCGTCCTGACTCCCGCTGGGAGCACGACGACCTCCTCGCCGGCGCGCAGGACGCCGCCCGCGACCTGGCCCGCGTAGCCGCGGTAGTCGGCCGCGTGGTCACGGATGACCCACTGCACGGGGAAGCGCCAGTGGTCGAGGTCTGAGCCGGCCGCGACCTCGACGTCCTCGAGGTGCTCGAGCAGCGGGACACCGCCGTACCAGCCCATGCACTCGCTGCGCTGCACCACGTTGTCGCCGTGCAGCGCGCTGAGCGGGATGAAGGTCGTCTGTCGCGACCCGTGCAGGCCCTGGGAGAAGCTGCAGAACTCGCGCACGATCGCGTCGAAGCGCTCCTCCGCGTAGTCGACCAGGTCCATCTTGTTGACCGCCACGACGACGTTGGGGATCCCGAGCAGCGACGCGATGTACGCGTGGCGCTTGGACTGCTCGATCACGCCCTTGCGCGCGTCGACGAGCACGATCGCCAGATCAGCCGTCGACGCGCCCGTGACCATGTTGCGCGTGTACTGCAGGTGCCCGGGGGTGTCGGCGATGATGAACTTGCGGCGCGCCGTCGCGAAGTAGCGGTAGGCGACGTCGATCGTGATGCCCTGCTCGCGCTCGGCGCGCAGGCCATCGGTCAGCAGCGAGAGGTCCAGGCCGCCGTCGCCGCTGCGGCGCGTCGAGGCCTCCTGCACGTGCGCGAGCTGGTCGGCCAGGATCGCCTTGGAGTCGTAGAGCAGGCGGCCGATCAGCGTCGACTTGCCGTCGTCCACCGACCCTGCCGTCGCAAGTCTGAGGAGCTCAGAAATAGCCGGCCACCTTCCGGTCCTCCATCGCGGCCTCGGAGACGCGGTCGTCGGCGCGCGTCTCGCCGCGTTCGGTGATGCGCGTGGCGGCGATCTCGGCGACGACGTCGTCCAGCGCACGTGCGGTCGACGCGACGGCGCCGGTGCAGCTCATGTCACCGACCGTGCGGTAGCGCACCGACGTGGTGAACGGCGTCTCGCCCTCGGTCAGCACGACGTGATCGGAGGTCGCGTAGAGCATCCCGTCGCGCCGGAAGACCTCGCGCTCGTGGGCGAAGTAGAGGTTTGGGACCTCGAGGTCCTCCTGGGCGATGTACTGCCAGACGTCGAGCTCGGTCCAGTTGGACAGCGGGAAGACGCGGACGTGCTCCCCGCGGTTGATCGCGCCGTTGTAGAGGTTCCACAGCTCGGGGCGCTGGCGCTTGGGGTCCCACTGGCCGAAGTCGTCACGGAAGGAGAAGATCCGCTCCTTGGCCCGCGCGCGCTCCTCGTCGCGGCGGGCGCCGCCGAAGGCCGCGTCGAAGCCGTGCTCCCCGATGGCGTCCAGCAGCGTCGTGGTCTGCAGGCGGTTGCGCGACGCGCGCGGCCCCGTCTCCTCTGCCACGCGGCCACGGTCGATCGAAGCCTGCACCGAAGCGACGATCAGCCGCTCGCCGAGCTCGGCGACGCGCCGGTCGCGGTACTCGATGACCTCCGGGAAGTTGTGCCCCGTGTCGACGTGCATGAGCGGGAAGGGGAAGCGCCCGGGGCGAAAGGCCTTCTCCGCCAGGCGCAGCAGGACGATCGAGTCCTTGCCGCCGCTGAACAGCAGCACGGGGCGCTCGAGCTCGGCGGCGACCTCGCGCATGACGTGGATGGCCTCGGACTCGAGGACCTGGAGGTCGGTCAGGCGCCGGGCGGGGCGGGTCGTCATACGACCTCGACGACGTGCAGGCCGCACTCGACCTTGTCGGTGCCGGCCCAACGGCCCTCGCGGCCGCTGCCGGGCTGGGTGCACGGCGCGCAGCCGATGGACTCGTACCCCTGATCGTGGAGGGGGTGGTACGGGAGGTCGCGCTCGTCGATGCGCGTCCACAGGTCCTTCTCCGTCCAGTGCGCGAGCGGGTTGTACTTCATGACCCCGGGTCGCTTCGCGTCGGGCTCGACCAGCTGCGTCTGCGCGCGCGTCGGGCCCTGCTGGCGGCGAATGCCGGTGACCCATGCGTCCGCGCCTTGCAGCGCCCGCTCCAGCGCGGCGACCTTCTCCACGCCGCAGCACCGTTCAGGCCCGGCCCACGGGCCGTAAGCCTCCTCGACCGCGATCACCACCCCGAACCTCCCCTCGAACGCGCGCCAGGTGCTCAGCGTCTCGGGGAACAGCACGCCGGTGTCGATCGTCACGACCTCCGTGTGCGGCGCGAGGGGTAGCAGCGCGTCGAGGATCACGGACTCCTCCTTCTGGAAGGAGCACAGGAACACCAGCCGCTCGTGGGCGGCGGCGGCCTCCAGCGTCTCCTCTAGATCGCGCATTCTCCCTCGCCCCGGATGACCTGGAACGGGACCTTGCGGTTCCAGTCGATGAACGTGCTCATCGTCTCCAGGCCGAACTCGACCGGCAGCGCGAGGTCGCGGACCTCGTCCTCGAAGGCCTTCGGCTCGACGCGTGCGACGAAGTCGTTGAAGATCTCGCCGTCGTCGCTGCGGTTGGCCTCGTAGAAGCGCAGCCAGCGCTCGACGGCCTCCGGCACGCGCTTGGCGGGCAGGCGGACCTTCAGGCGCGCGCCGTAGACGATCACGCCGTCCTCGTAGTTGCCGCCGATGTGCGCGACGTACGCGGGGATCGTGTGCTCGCCGACCTTGATCGACGCGCCGTAGAACCCGATGTTGCCGATGTGGTGCTGGCTGCACCCGTTCGGGCAGCCGCTCATCTTGATGTGGATCCCGCGCGTGAGCGGATCGGTGATGTTCATCGCCTCGATACGCTCCTGCACGGCCTGGTTGAGGCCCATCGACGCGGTGATGCCGAGCTTGCACGAGTCGGTGCCGGGGCACGAGACGACGTCGTTGATCTGATCCGCGCCGGCGTCGCCGAGCCCGAGCTCTTTCAGCGCCTTCCACACCTCGTAGACCGTCTCTTCGCGCACCCAGCGCAGCACCAGGTTCTGGTGCACGGTGGTGCGGATGTTGCCGCCCGTGTACTGGCGCGCGATGTTCGCGAGCTCGCGCAGCTGGTGGGGGGTGAGATCGCCGCGGGTGATCTTCACCTGGACGGCGGAGAAGCCAGCCTGCTTCTGGCGCTTGACGTTGGCCGCATTGAAGCGCTCGAACTCGCTGAGGTCGCCGTTGGGCGATGCATAGGAAACGGGCACCGCCGGGGCGAGGCTCTCCTCATCGATCTCCAGCAGCTTGTTGTCGATGTTGAAATCGCGGTCGTTGAGCCAGTCGCCCTCGAGCTCCTCGTCGACCATCTCGCGGAAGGCGTCGATCCCGACCTTGTCGACGAGCACCTTCACCCGGGCGCGGGCGCGGTTGACGCGCAGGAAGTCCGTGCGGTCGAAGATGCGGAAGACGGCCTCGGCGACGCGCAGGTAGTCGCCGTTGTCGAGCTCGACGAACTCGTACAGCGTCGGCGCGATGCGCGGCATGATCGACGTGCCGCCGCCGACGCGGACCTCGACGCCCTTGACCCCGTCGCGTTCGCGGGCGAGGAAGGCGATGTCATGGATGCCGGTCAGCGCGCGGTCGGCGGCGCCGCCGTTGAAGGCGGTCTTGATCTTGCGCGGCATGAGCTGCGTCGTGGGGTGGCGCACGAAGTAGCGCGTGTACGCGGCGGCGTAGGACGTGAGGTCGAAGGGCTCGTCGTCGCAGACCCCGGCCCACGGGTCGCCGGTGACGTTGCGCACCGTGTTGCCGCAGCCCTCGCGGCTGGACAGGCCGGCGTCGGAGAGCTCGCGGATCGCCGCGGCGGCGTCGGGCAGCGGGACGTGGTGCAGCTGGATGTTCTGCCGCGTCGTGACGTGGCCCTTGTTGAGCGGTACGTACTTCTCGATGACGGTCGCGAACGCGTCGAGCTGGTCGGGCGTGATGCCGCCGAACGGGAGCTTGACGCGGATCATCTGGACGTCGGCCTGGCGCTGGCCGTAGACGCCCTGCTTGAGGCGGAAGCCGATGAACTCGTTCTCGGGCGTCTGGCCGTCGAGGTACTTCTTGGACTCGTTGTCGAAGTCGTCGAACTCCGCGGCGATGATCGGGATGATGTGCCCCGGTACGTCCGCGTAGACCTCAGGGTTCTCGAGGGTCCCCCGCTTGCCCTTGGGATGGGTGCTGGCGGGGATCGCGGTCGGTTCCATGCGCGCCATGATACAGGCTAAACCGGGCCCGGTTTCAGGTATTTACGTTCGCGGGGTTCCCGCGGGCGTCAGCCCCAGGGGTTCGGATCGCCCCACGGCGACGGCGCGTCGGGCTCGCGCCCGGTGGCCTCGAGCAAGGCGGCGCGCAGCCAGGGGTTGTGGCTCGGGCCCTGGGGCGCCTGCGCGGGCGGGGGGGCCGTATCGTTGCGAAAGCGCTGGATCGCGGCGGCGATGGCGGCCGCTTCGTGGGGCGTGGGGCTCGTGGTTTCCACGGCCGTTAGCCTAGCCGCGGTGCGCTTCCTGCAGCGATGAGGAAGGAGTCCCGACGCGATCGCGACCTTGCCCCGTTTCGTCGTTCTGCTGCACCTTTGGTGGTACATGGCCCCGAAAGGTGCAGCAGAAGGCATCGACCGTCGCATGGCCGCCCTCGCAGGGCGCCAGTGGGGGGTCGTCGCCCGCCGGCAGCTCCTTGCGCTCGGGTTCAGCGAGGATCAGGTCAAGGCCCGTGTTGCCGCGGGGCGTCTGCACTCAGTGCACCGCGGGGTCTATGCCGTCGGCCATCGCGTTCTCACGTGGCGCGGTCGCTTCCTTGCCGCCGGACTCGCGTGCGGCCCGGGTGCCGCCGTCAGTCACCGCTCCGCAGGGATCGTCCACGGCTTGTTGCCTCTCTCCTCGCAGGCCGTAGACGTATCGGTCCCTGGCCGCCACCGAGGGCAGCGGGGCTTGATCCTGCACCATCCGCGCGTGCTCGCGGCGACCGACATCACGGTGGAGGACGCCATCCCGGTCACGACCCCGATGCGGACGCTTGCCGACCTCGCGGCACTGGTCGATGCCGAGGCACTCGAGCGGGTGATTCGGCAGGCCGAACGCCATCGGTTGCTTGACGTCCGTGCCCTTGACGCATACCTGCGGGCGGGCCGCGCCGGGACCGCCCGCCTCCGCGGAGTGATCTCGAGGTTCGACGAGGGCCTCATCACCCGCAGCGAGCTCGAGCAGCGGTTCTACGCGCTCACGCGCGGGGCGCGGCTCGGCCGGCCACTGGCCAACGTCCCGGTCGACCGCTTCGTCGTCGACTTCCTCTGGCCCGAACAGCGTCTCGTCGTCGAGATCGACGGTTGGCAGGACCACGGCACCCGCAGCGCGTTCGAACGCGACCGGGAGCGCGATGTCGTGCTGGCGCAGTGCGGCCTGCGCGTCGTTCGCTTCACGTGGCGTCAGGTCGTCCACGAGCCGGCGGCCGTCGCGGATGCGCTGGCGCGCATCCTGGGCTCCCCCTCGCCGCCGCCCGCTACCCCTGCTGCTTCGCCGGCGGCCCGTTGACGCCCTTGATGGACGTTTGACCGCGCGCGATCTTGTAGCGGAAGTCGTCGCCCGCGATGGTCTTGGTCGTCTTCTTCTTGATCGTCTGCGTGCGCACCATGTCCACGTCGAGCCCGGTCTTGGTCGCGGTGACGCTCCCGAAGCCGTGGTGGTCCAGGTCGGCGTTGTCGACCCACGGGTTCAGGTCGCGCAGCGCGTCGACGAGCGCCTTCGGCGTGTTCGGGTTCTTGTCGGCGGCCGAGCCGGCGGCGGTGACGAACTGGCGGTGGGTCCGCATGGGTGGGACTCCCTTGACCGAGGTGTGCGGCGGACGCTACACCTCGATCGGGCGCCCCGCGGCGCTACAGCGGGATGTTGCCGTGCTTGCGCTTCGGCCCGGGGTCGCGCTTGGTCAGCAGCGTCTGCAGCGCGGTTACCACCTTGGGGCGCGTCTCGTGCGGGACGATCACGTCGTCGATGTAGCCGCGCTCGGCCGCGACGTACGGGTTGGCGAAGCGGGCCTTGTAATCGGCCATGAGCTTCTGGCGGCGCTCGTCCGGCGTGGGGGAGCTGGCGATGTCGCGGCGGTAGATGATGTTGACCGCGCCTTCGGGGCCCATGACCGCGACCTCGGCGGTCGGCCACGCGAAGTTGAAGTCCGCGAGCAGGTGCTTGGAGGCCATGACGTCGTAGGCGCCGCCGTAGGCCTTGCGCGTGACGACCGTGATCTTCGGCACCGTCGCCTCGGTGAACGCGTAGAGCAGCTTCGCGCCGTGGCGGATGATGCCGCCCCACTCCTGCGAGGTCCCCGGCAGGAACCCCGGCACGTCGCACATCGTGAGGATGGGGATGTTGAACGCGTCGCACGTACGCACGAAGCGCGCGGCCTTCGCGGACGCGTTGATGTCGAGCACGCCGGCCATCGACTTGGGCTGGTTGCCGACGACGCCGACGGAGTAGCCGTCGAGCCGCGCGAAGCCGCAGACGATGTTCGTCGCGAAGAGCTCCTGGATCTCGAAGAACTCGCCGTCGTCGACCACTAGGCGGATGACGTCGCGCATGTCGTAGGGCTTGGACGGATCGGCGGGCACGAGCGAGTCGAGCGCCTCGTCCATCCGGTCCGGGTCGTCGGTCGGCTGCACCCGGGGCGCCGTCTCGAGGTTGTTGGACGGCAGGAAGCTCATGAGGTAGCGCGTGTCCTCAATGCACGATTCCTCGTCCTCGGCGGCGAGGTGCGCGACGCCCGACTTCTGGTTGTGGGCCATCGCCCCGCCGAGCTCCTCGAAGCCGACCTCCTCGCCCGTGACGGTCTTGATCACGTCGGGGCCGGTGATGAACATGTGCGACGTCTCCTTCACCATGAAGATGAAGTCGGTGATCGCCGGGGAGTAGACCGCGCCGCCGGCGCACGGGCCCATGATCAGGCTGATCTGCGGGATGACGCCCGAGCACCGGACGTTGCGCACGAACACGTCGCCGTAGGCACCGAGCGACACGACGCCCTCCTGGATCCGCGCGCCGCCCGAGTCGTTGATGCCGATGACCGGGCAGCCGATCTTCGCGGCCAGGTCCATGATCTTGACCATCTTCTCGGCCATGACCTCGCCGAGCGAGCCGCCGAAGACGGTGAAGTCCTGGGAGAAGACGCAGACCCGGCGGCCCTCGATCGTGCCGTGCCCGGTGACCACCGCGTCGCCCCAGGGACGATTCTTCTGCATTTCGAAGTCCGTGGTCCGATGACGTACGAAGGTGTCGAGCTCGTTGAACGAACCGGGGTCCAGCAGCTTCTCGATCCGCTCGCGCGCGGTGAACTTGCCCTTGGCGTGCTGCTTCTCCTCTGCCTCGGGCGATGAGTGCGAAGCGAGCTGGCGCAGCTCCTGCAGCTGGGCGAGCTTCTCCTCGAAGGTCTCGGGGGACTGTTGGCGCTGGCTCATGGGATCGGGCAGTCTAAGGTTGGTGCTCCCACGCTGCCCCGTCGGGCACGCGGCACTCCACTAGCCCACCCAGCCCCGCCTCACCCGCCGTGCCGCGCTCGTTGCGCGCTCGCCCTCCCAGGCGACGGTGGTGCTCGACGATTGGCCGCCGGGTGCTCTTTCGCCCTCCCGCGCGTCCACTCCTGCCCGGTCCCCTCGCTGCAACGTGCTACCCGTCCGGCGAGGCGTCGGATCTTGGCCTGGGCGCTGGTGAGACGCCCCGTGCGGTCGTCTGGCACAGTGACCAAGCCGGTGCGGACTCACGCGAAGGGTCAACGGACGAGGAGCAGGTCACATGGCAGGGCACGACGACGGCGTCAACGGCCACTCCGACACGCGGCAGACGCTCGACGCCATGCTCGTGGACGCTGCGGTGGGGGGCGGCGGGCCGCGCTGGCTGCCGGGCACGGCCGGCGCACGGGCTGCAGCCAAGCTGGGGCTGAAACCGCGGACGGTGCTGCGACGCGCCGGGGGTTTCGGTGCCGAGCTCGCGCGCATCGCCGCGGGCCGGTCGGAGCTCGCGCCGGCCAAGGGCGACCGCCGCTTCAAGGACGAGGCGTGGCAGGGCAACCCGGCGTTCAAGCGCCTCGGTCAGACCTACCTGGCCACCGGGCAGTACGTCGACGCGCTGCTCAACGACGCGGACCTCGCGTGGGCCGACGAGCAGCGCCTGCGTTTCGTCGCCGAGAACCTGCTCGACGCCCTCGCGCCCACCAACTTCCCGGCGACCAACCCCACGGTCCTCAAGGCGACGATCGACTCGGGCGGGCAGAACTTCGTCCGGGGCACGCAGAAGTTCGTGCAGGACATGGCCCGGGCGCCGCGCGTTCCCACCATGGTCGACACCTCGAAGTTCACCGTCGGCAAGGACCTCGCGACCACCCCCGGTCGGGTCGTCTTCCGCACCGAGGTCTTCGAGCTCATCCAGTACCGGCCGCAGACGCAGCGGGTCCGCGAGGTGCCCCTGATGGTCGTCCCCCCGATGATCAACAAGTACTACGTGACCGACCTCGCGCCGGGCCGATCGATGATCGAGCACGCCGTCGCCGCGGGGCAGCAGGTGTTCGCGATGTCGTGGCGCAACCCCGGGCCGGAGCAGTCCGACTGGACGCTTGACACCTACGTCACCGCCGTGCTCGAAGGCCTTGCCGCTGCGGAGCGGGTCACCGGCAGCGACCGCACCCACACCATCGGCCTGTGCGCGGGCGGGATCGTCCTGTCCTGCGCCGTCGCGCACCTCGCTGTGCGCGGGGAGCAGGAGCGCGTCGCGGGGATGACGCTCGGGGTCTGCGTCCTGGACAACGCCCGCTCCGGCACCGTCTCCTCGTTCGCCGACGAGCGCGCTGCGGCCCTCGCGGTCGCCGAATCTGCTCGTAAGGGCTACCTGTCGGGGCGCGCGCTGGCCGGCGTGTTCGCCTGGCTGCGGCCGACCGATCTCGTCTGGAACTACTGGGTCAACAACTACCTGCTGGGCAAGGACCCGCCGGCGTTCGACATCCTCTTCTGGAACGCCGACACGACGAACATGCCGGCCGGGCTGCACCGCGACTTCATCGGGATGTCGCTGCACAACACCCTGGTCGAGCCCGGCGCGGTCGAGGTGCTCGGCACGCCCGTCGACCTCGGGGTGATCACGACGGATTCCTACGTCGTGGCCGGGATCGCCGACCACATCTCGGCCTGGCAGAACTGCTACCGCACGACCCAGCTGCTCGGGGCTGAGCCGCGCTTCGTGCTGTCCACCAGTGGCCACATCGCCGCGATGGTCAACCCGCCCGGCAACGAGAAGGCCTCGTTCCAGGTTGCCCCCGAGAACCCGGCCGACGCGGAGGAGTGGCTGGCCTCGGCGACCAAGAAGCGCGGAACGTGGTGGGACGACTGGGTCGCCTGGCTCGGCGAGCGCTCGGGCGCCGAGGGTCCGGCGCCCAAGCGGCTCGGCCGGGGCCGCGGCGACTTCGCGCCGCGCGAGGACGCGCCTGGCACCTACGTCTTCGACATGGTCTGACCGGCCGGCCGTGCCCTACGCCCTGCATCGACCGCGCCTGCACTTCGAGCGCACCGGCAGCGGCGAGCCGCTGCTGTGCATCACCGGCTTCACGATCTCCTGCGCGGTGTACGCGCCCGTGCTGCCGCTGTGGGGCACGCGCTACGACTGCATCACCTACGACAACCGGGGCTCGGGGCGGTCGGGCGCCCCGTGGCGGACCACGTCGATGCCGGAGCTGGCCTCCGACGCGGCGCGGCTGCTCCACGCGCTCGACGTTCCCAGCGCCCACGTGTTCGGCATCTCGATGGGCGGCATGATCGCCCAGGAGCTGGCGCTGCGCTTCCCGGAGAAGGTGCGCGGGCTGATCCTCGCCGGCACGACGCCCGGCGGTCCGCGCGCGATCCGCCCGGCCGTCAAGGAGCTCGCCGCCGTCGGCCTGGGCATGGCGTCCACGCTGCGCGACCCGGGCCGGCCGTGGCTGGCCCCGCTGCTGTTCTCCGAGACCTTCCGCCGCGAGCAGCCCGAGCGCGTGCGCGAGCTGCTGCGCCTCTTCGCCGCGCACGGCCCGACGCCGTGGGGCGCCAACGCGCACTGGTGGGCGACCGTCTACCACGACACCGTCAGCCGGCTCGGGCAGATCCAGGCGCCGACGCTGGTCCTGCACGGCGGTGCGGACTCGTTCTCCCCGCTGGCCAACGCCGAGCTGCTGGCGCAGCGCATCCCGGACGCGGAGCTGGCGATCGTCGCCGGGGCGGGGCACGCATGCGTCCTCGAGGCTCCGGAGAAGTCCTTCGGCCTCATGACCGACTTCCTGGACGGCCGCGCGCCGATTGCCGCCGGCCGCCCGCGGTCCGCGTTCGCGGCGCGCCGCGAGCCGTTGACGCGCGCGCTCGGCTTGCCGATCGGAGCCGTGCGCACCGGAGGTTCGCTCGCCGCCCTGGCCGCGGGCCGCCTCACCCGCCGCGCGTCGGCGGTCTCCCAGAACCCCGATCCCGCGAGGAGCAGACCATGTGGCGCCTGACCGACGAGCAGCGCGAGCTGCGGGAGTCCATCCGCACCTTCGCCCAGGAGGTGGTGCGCCCCGCGATGCTCGACGTCGACGAGCGCAGCGAGTACCCGCGCGAGGTGCACGACGCGATGGCCGCCGAAGGGCTGCTCGCCCTCGCCGTGCCGAGCGCGTACGGCGGGCGCGGCGCGACCTCGGTCGCGTTCTGCGCGTTCATCGAGGAGCTCGCGCGGGTTAGCGCGACGGCGTCGCTGATGGCCGCCTACGTGAAGCTCACGACGCTGCCGATCATCCTGGCCGGCAGCGAGGAGCAGAAGCAGCGCTTCTTGCCGCCGCTGGCCAGCGGCGAGCAGCTCGGCTCCTACGCGATCACCGAGCCGGGCGTGGGCTCCGACCCGGCCGCGCTGCAGACCACCGCCGAGCGGCACGGGGACACATGGGTCCTCAACGGAACCAAGCGCTTCATCGGCAACGCCGGCCTGTCCGACGTCTACGTCGTCTTCGCCCGCACAGGGGACGAGGGCCCCAAGGGCGTCAGCGCGTTCGTCGTCCCCGGCGATGCGGACGGGCTGTCGGTCGAGTCGCTGCCGACGATGGGCATGCCCGGCTGGCAGCTCGGGGCGCCGGCCTTCGCTGACGTCGAAGTGTCAGCCGCCAACCTGCTCGGCGAGGAGGGCGACGGCTTCCGCATCGCCATGCAGACCTTCGACACGTCGCGGCCGACAGTGGCCTCGCAGGCCGTCGGGCTCGGGCAGGGCGCCGTCGATCTCGCGCTGGACTACGCGCGCCGCCGCGAGACGTTCGGCAAGCCCCTGATCGAGCACGAGGGCGCGCAGTTCAAGCTCGCGCGCCTGGAGGCGCAGGTGGCCGCGGCGCGGGCGCTGGCCTACCAGGCGGCGACGTTCGTCGACGAGGGCGACCCGCGGATGACCAAGCTGTCGGCCGCCGCCAAGCTGATCGCCTCCGACACGGCGATGGAGGCGACCACCGAGGCCGTGCAGGTCCTCGGCGGCAACGGCTACCTCAAGGAGTTCCCGGCAGAGCGCATGATGCGTGACGCGAAGGTGCTGCAGATCTACGAGGGGGCCAACGAGATCCAGATGCTGGTCATCGCCCGCCAGATGGTCAAGGAGGCCGAGGAGCGCGGCGTCATCTGGAGCGAGGCCGTCGAGGCCGAGGGCCGCACCGAGCCGGCGACGGCCGAGGAGGTCGGCGCGCGCGCTTAGCTCCCGCGGGTCTGCGCCGCGAGCGTGCGGCCGACCTCGGCGTACACCTTGCGGTTGAACGCGAGGCCGACGTGGCTGCCGCTGACCTCGACGCAGCGTGCGTAAGGGACGAGGCACGCGCGCCAGCGCACGACGCCGTCGCCCTTGGAGTAGATCGAGGTGAGCGGCACCGCGTCGGGCGTGGGCCCGGCGTAGTCCTTCGTGAACTTGCACCGGCAGGTGTCGGTGAAGCAGCCGTTGCGGGCGATGCGGTCGCTGGTCTGCGCGTGGACGGCCCGCACCGCGCGCACGGCGGCGCGCGTCGGCTCGGAGATGTCGAACGGGGTATCGAGGCCGGCGCCAATGGAGATCGCCGCCGCTACTCGCTCCGGGTCGCGACGCGCGAGCGCCTTCGCGAAGTGGCCGCCGCGGCTGTGGCCGATGATCGTGACGCGGCGCCCGGTCCGCTCGTGCAGGGCGATCACGTGGGCGTGCACCTTGTCGCACGCCCGGTCGGAGCAGTCGATGTTGGCGAGCATCCCGCAGCCGTGGGCGTCGTAGCCCATCCGCCCCAGCCAGCCGCGCAGGACCGCGAGCGTGACGTCGCCGGCCATGAACCCCGGGACGAGGACCACCGGGGCGCCGTCGCCGCGCGCCACGCCCTCGCCGCGGAACACCGGGTCGACGAGCAGGCGAGCGAGCTCGGCCTGCCAGCGCAGCTCGCCCAGGTGGTTGCCCCACCACGGTTCGGGCGGCGCGACGGGGGCGCCGAAGCCAGGCGGGGCGGGGTCGAAGGCGGCGCGGGTCACGTAGCGGTGGAACGATACGACCAGTACGGAAACGGTGTCAGCTGCGGTACGTTCGCCATGACGAGAATGGTACGATCACACATCTGGTCGTAGTACGATAACACGATCACAATGAGCTACCGCCCCCGGATCGTCGACAGCGAGCTCACTGATCGCCTGGCTATCGGGGGCGCCGTTCTCATAGAAGGCCCTAGAGCCTGCGGTAAGACGGAGACCGCTCGGCAGGTTGCCGCTTCGGAGGTCCTCCTCGACGTGGACACCAACGCCCGCGAAGCAGCGTCCGTGGACCCGGCGCTCGTGCTGGCCGGCGAGATGCCCCGCCTCCTCGACGAGTGGCAGTTGGAGCCGGCGCTCTGGAACCACGTCCGGCGCTGGGTTGACGATCGCCGGGGTCAGTTCATCCTCACGGGGTCGGCCGTCCCGGCCGACGACATCACGCGACACACCGGTGCGGCTCGCATCTCCCGGTTGCGCATGCGGCCGATGTCGCTGTTCGAGGCAGGGCGCAGCACAGGAAAGGTGTCTCTGGCCGGGTTGATGGGAGGCGGCAGCACCGAGGCGGCCGACCCCGGGGTCAGGGTCGCGGATCTCGCCGAGGAGATCTCGATGGGCGGCTGGCCAGGCTTCCGCAACCTCGAGAGCTCCCAGGCGCGTCGCGGGGTGCGCGACTACCTCAACGAGGTCGTGCGGACCGATATCAACGAGGTCGATGGCGTCACCCGCGATCCGGAGCGGGTCAGGCGGCTCCTGCAGAGCCTGGCCCGAAACGTCGCGACGCGGGTGCCGGGCACCACGCTGGCAGCCGACGCCGCCGGGCCGGGCGGTGCCATGTCCGAGGAGACCGTGCGTGCCTACCTCGCCGCGCTCACGCGACTGATGATCGTCGAGGACCAGCCGTCCTGGGCACCGCACCTGCGCTCCCGAGTCGACCTGCGCACGTCGCCGGCGAGGCACTTCGTCGACCCGTCGCTCGCGGTGGCGGCGCTCGGGGCGACGCCGGAGCAACTCCTCCAAGACCTCAACCTGCTCGGACTGCTCCTCGAGTCCCTGGTGGTCCGGGACCTGCGCATCTACGCCCAGGGCTTCGACGGGGTGGTCAAGCAGTACCGCGACAACAAGGGTGTCGAGGTCGACGCGATCGTGGAGACCGACGACGGCCGCTGGGCGGCCTTCGAGGTGAAGCTTGGCGGCCGCCGAGTCCTAGAGGGCGTCGAGAGCCTCACACGTTTCGCAAGCAAGATCGACACGGCCAAGTGCGGGGAGCCCGCCGTCCTCGGCGTGATCGTCGGCTCCGGGTACGGATACGTTCGCGAGGACGGCGTTCACGTGATCCCGATCGGGGCGCTGGGGCCCTGACCCGGCGCCGCCTCAGAACGTCGGCTGGTATTTGCCGAACACGTCACGCATGGCGCCGCAGACCTCGCCCATCGAGCAGCGGTCCTTCAAGGCTGCCTTGATCGGCGGCAGCAGGTTGTCGGTGCCCTCGGCGGCCGCGCGCAGCTCGTCGAGGCGCTGGGCGACGAGATCGTGGTCGCGGTCGGCCTTGAACTTCTCCAGACGCTCCAGCTGCTCGCGCTCGGACTCCGGATCGACCCGCAGGAGGTCCGGGACCTCGATCGAGTCCTCCTCGTAGCGGTTGACGCCGACCACGACGTCCTGCCCGATCCGGTAGCGCTCCTGATAGCCCCAGGCCGACTCGTCGATCTCGCCGGTGATGAACTCGATCGCGTTGGTCGAGCCGCCGAGCTCGTCGACCTTGGCGATCAGCTCCTGCGCGCGCGCCTCGAGGTCGTCGGTCAGCGCCTCGACGAAGTAGGAGCCGGCGAACGGGTCGACGGTGTCGGCGGCGCCGGACTCGTGGGCGAGGACCTGCTGGGTGCGCACGGCGATCTTCGCGGAGGTCTCGCTGGGCAGCGCGAGCGCCTCGTCGAAGCCGTTGGTGTGCAGGGACTGGGTGCCGCCGCAGACCGCGGCGAAACCCTGCAGCGCAACGCGCACGATGTTGTTCTCCGGCTGCTGGGCGGTGAGCGTCACGCCGCCGGTCTGCGTGTGGAAGCGCAGCATCATCGACTTCGGGTTCTTCGCGCCGAAGCGGTCGCGCATGATGTGCGCCCACATGCGGCGGGCGGCGCGGAACTTCGCCACCTCCTGGAAGACGTTGTTGTGGCCGTTGAAGAAGAAGGCCAGGCGCGGGGCGAACTCGTCGACCTCCAGGCCGGCGTCGATCGCCGCCTGCACGTAGGCGATGCCGCTGCACAGGGTGAAGGCGAGCTCCTGCACGGCGCTCGACCCCTTCTCGCGGAAGTGGTAGCCGGAGATCGAGATCGTGTTCCACTTCGGGATGTTCTGGTGGCAGTACGCGAAGAGGTCGGTCGTCAGGCGCATCGTCGGGCCCGGCGGGTAGATGTAGTTCCCGCGCGCGATGTACTCCTTGAGCACGTCGTTCTGGGTGGTGCCGCGCAGCTGCTCGCTGGGCACGCCCTGCTCGTCGCCGACCAGCTCGTAGAGCATGAGCAGGACGGCGGCGGGGGCGTTGATGGTCATCGACGTGGAGACCTCGTCGAGCGGGATCTGGTCGAAGGCCAGGCGCATGTCGTCGATCGTGTCGATGGCGACACCGGTGCGCCCGACCTCGCCGAGGCACAGCTCGTCGTCGGAGTCGAGGCCGAGCTGGGTGGGGAGGTCGAAGGCCATCGACAGGCCGGTCGTCCCCTTGGAGAGCAGGTAGCGGTAGCGCGCGTTTGACTCCTTCGCGCTCGCGTAGCCCGCGTACTGGCGCATCGTCCACGTCTGCTTGCGGTACATCTCGCGGTGCGGCCCGCGCAGATAGGGGAACTCCCCGGGTTCGCCGATCTCGAGGTCGGCGGGGACGTCGCTCTCGTCGTAGAGCGGCTTGATCTCGATGCCCGAATCGGTGAAGCGGCGCGGGTCGTCGGGGCCGGTGATCGGGGCGATGGACACGCGCGCAGCGTACTCAGGAGGCGCTCGCGAACCCGCGCGGATTATCGTGGGCCGCCGATGCTCGTCCGTGTCCGCCTGTTCGCCCAGCTCCGCGAACGCGCCGGTCGCGGCGAGGTCGAGCTCGAGCTCGCCGAGGGGGCGAGCGTGGGCGATGCGATCGACGCCCTGCGCGAGACCGCCGCCGGGCTGCCGGTGGTCATGGCGGTCAACCGCGAGTACGCGCCGGCTGACACGGTCCTGCGCGCGGGGGACGAGCTGGCGCTGATCCCGCCCGTCAGCGGCGGCGGGGTCGGTGCCGTGACCCTCGTTCACGAAGGACCGCTGTCGCTGGACGGCGTCGTTGCGCGCGTGCAGGACCCGCGTGCGGGCGCGGTCGTGACGTTCTCCGGCGTCACCCGGGACGTCTCGCACCTCGGCTACGAGGCCTACGGCGACATGGCGGCGGCAGAGATCGACCGCATCGCCGCCGCTGCGGTGCAGCGCCACGGGCTGTGCGCCGCCGCCGCCGAGCACCGCGTCGGCCGGGTGGCGCTCGGGGAGGCGTCGGTGGTCGTCGCCGCCTCGGCGCCGCACCGCGCCGAGGCCTTCGCGGGCGCGCGCGAGATCATCGACGAGATCAAGGCGCGCGCGCCGGTGTGGAAGAAGGAGGAGGGGGCGTGGAAGGACGGGACGACACCCGCGATCGGCTGAGGGCGCTGCCCGCCGTGGACCGTCTTGCGCGGTCGGTCGCGCGCGCCGAGCTCACGCAGCGGCGGGCGGAGCTGCTGGCGGGGGCGGGTGACGAGGTCGACCTGGTGGCCCGCGCGGGGGCGCGGCTCGATCCATCGCTGCGGCGGGTGGTCAACGCCACCGGGGTGGTCGTGCACACCAACCTCGGCCGCGCGCCGCTGGCGGCGGCCGCCCGGGCGGCGGTGACGCGGGCGGCTGACGGCTACGCCAACCTCGAGCTGGACCTCGCGACCGGCGGCCGCGGCGCGCGCGACGACCACGTCGCCGGGCTCCTGCGCGAGCTGACGGGCGCCGAGGCCGCGACCGTCGTCAACAACTGCGCGGCGGCAACGCTGCTGGCGACCGCGGCGCTGGCCGGCCCGGGGCGCGACGTGGTGGTCTCGCGCGGGCAGCTCATCGAGATCGGCGGCTCGTTCCGCATTCCGGACGTCGTCACCGTCTCCGGGTCGCGGTTGGTCGAGGTCGGCACGACCAACCGGACCCGGCTGCGCGACTACGCGGAGGCGCTCGGGCGCAGCCCCGAGGCGGTCGTCCTGCGCGCGCATCCGTCGAACTTCCGCTCGGTCGGGTTCGTCGAGGAGGTCGAGATCGAGGCGCTCTGCGGGCTGGGAGTGCCCGTGATCGACGACGTCGGTTCGGGCGTGCTGGCCGACGACGTCGCGCGGCTGGCGCAGGAGCCCGCGGTGCGCCGCTCCGTGCGTGCGGGGGCGGCGCTGACGCTCTTCAGCGGCGACAAGCTGCTCGGTGGTCCGCAGGCGGGCGTCCTCGTCGGCACGGTCGACGCGATCGCCGCGGTGCGGCGTCATCCCCTGGCCCGCGCGCTGCGCATCGACGGACTGACGCTCGCGGCCCTCGAGGCGACGCTGATGCTCTACCGCGACCCCGAGCTGGCCCGGCGCGAGATCCCGGTGCTGGCGATGCTGTGCGCAAAGGAGCCCGAGCTCGCGCGGCGCGCGGCGGCGCTGGCCGACGCCGTGGGCGGCGAGGTCGTGCGGGCGACCGCGAAGGTTGGTGGAGGCGCGCTGCCGCTGCTCGAGCTCGACGGTCCGGTGGTCGCGCTGCCGGTGGCCCGCGACGGTGCCGACGCCCAGGCGGCGCGGCTGCGCGCCGGCGACCCGCCGGTTGTCGGTCGCATCCAGGACGGCCGCGTCCTGCTGGACCCGCGCACGATGACCGAGGCCGACGTGTCCGTCGTGGAGAACGCCGCCGCCGCGTGGTGAGCGCCCTGCCCCCGCTGACCCTTGGCACCGCCGGCCACGTCGACCACGGCAAGACCGCGCTGGTCGCCGCGCTGACCGGCAAGGACACCGACCGCCTGGCCGAGGAACAGCGTCGTGGCATCTCGATCGAGCTCGGCTACGCGCCGCTCGACCTTCCCTCCGGGCGGCGCCTGAGCGTCGTCGACGTACCGGGGCACGAGCGCTTCGTGCGCACGATGGTCGCCGGAGCAACCGGGGTAGACCTCTTCCTGCTGTGCGTCGCCGCCGACGACGGCGTCATGCCCCAGACGCGTGAGCACGTCGCCGTGCTGAGCGGGCTCGGCGTGGGCGACGGGGTCGTCGCGATCACCAAGGCCGATGCCGCAGACCCCGCCGGGGCCGCGGCCGGGGCCGCGGCGCTCCTGCCGGGCGCCGAGGTGGTTGAGTGCTCCGTGCGCTCCGGGGCGGGCCTCGACGCGCTACGTGCCGCGCTCGACCGGGCCGCCGGGCCGCTGGCCGGCCGCGCCGGGGACAACGGCGGGCTCGTGCTGCACGTCGACCGCTGCTTCACCGTCCGCGGCGCGGGCACCGTGGTCACCGGCACGCTGTGGAGCGGATCGGTCGGCCGCGACGACGTGGTCACGCTGCAGCCCTCTGGGCGCAGTGCGCGCGTCCGAGCGGTTCAGGTCCACGACCAGCAGCAGGACCGCGCCCAGGCGGGCCAACGCGTCGCGGTCAACCTGGCCGGCGTCGAGGTGCGCGAGGTCGCCCGCGGGGACGTCCTGGTGGCAGCTGGCGCCTCGCTGTCGCCGATCCACGTGCTCGACGTGAGCCTCGACGCACGCGTGGAGCACGGCACGCGGGTGCACGTCCACCACGGCACGCGCGAGGTGGCAGCGCGGGTCGCGTGGCTCGGCGGCCCCTTCCACCAGTTGCGCTGCGAGCAGCCGATCGTTGCGGCGCGCGGCGACCGGCTCATAATCCGCCGGATCGCCCCGCCGGACACGCTCGGCGGGGGCGTCGTGCTGGACCCGGCGGCGCGCCGCCACGGGCCGACCAACGACGTGCTCGTGCGCCTCACCCAGCTCGCGCGGGGGGAGGATCCCGACCTCCGACGCGACGACGAGACCCCGGCGGTGCCCGCCGCCCCCGCCCCCGCCTCCGCCCCGCTGGGCCCCGGCGCCCGCGTTGTCGAGGACCGCCTGCGCGCCGCGGGCCACGACGCGGTGCCGTCCTCGGAGCTCAGCGACGAGGACTACGAGCACCTGATCGCCCTGCGCGACCGCGGTCTGGCCGCGCGTGTCGGGAAGGACCACTACCTGCACGTCGACGCACTGGCCGCCGTACGCAGCCGCGTCGTCGCGATCCTCGAGGCCGACGGCGCGATCACGCTCGCCGGGCTGCGCGACGACCTGGGCACGACGCGACGCATCGCGCAGGCGTTGCTGGAGCGCATGGACGCCGACCGGGTCACGCTGCGGCGGGGCGACGAGCGGGTGCTGCGCACGCGTGGCGGAACATCAGCGATCGGACGGGGCTCAGCCAGGACTTCCGGCCCCGGCGCCTAACCTTGAAGGGATGGCCACCTGCCTCGTCACCGGCGGTGCCGGCTTTCTCGGATCGCACCTGTGCGACGAGCTGCTGCGCCGCGGACACCGCGTCATCTGCGTCGACAACCTCGAAACGGGGTCGCTGACGAACATCGAGCACATCCGCGCGCCCGAGTTCACCCACGTGAACCTCGACATCATCGAGCCCTACCACGTGGACGAAGCCGTCGACTTCGTCTACCACCTGGCCTCCCCCGCCTCACCGATCGACTACCTGCGCCTGCCGCTGCACACGCTCAAGGTCGGCTCCTACGGCACCCACCACACGCTCGGCCTCGCCAAGAAGCACCGCGCGCGCTTCCTCATCGCCTCCACCTCGGAGGTCTACGGCGACCCGCAGGTCCATCCGCAACCCGAGACCTACTGGGGCCACGTCAACCCGATCGGCCCCCGCGGCGTCTACGACGAGGCCAAGCGCTACGCCGAGGCGCTGACCATGGCCTACCACCGCCAGCAGGGCGTGGACACGGCCATTATGCGGATTTTCAATACGTATGGCACCAGAATGAGGCCTTATGACGGGCGCGCGATTCCGACCTTCCTGCGCCAAGCACTTCAGGACCGTCCCATCACCATCTTCGGCGACGGCAGCCAGACGCGCTCCTTCACCTACGTCGACGACCTGATCCGCGGGATGATCCTGCTGGCCGAGTCCGGCGAGCACCTGCCCGTGAACATCGGCAACCCGAACGAGTTCACCCTGCTGGAGCTCGCCAACGCGGTGATCGAGGTGAGCGACTCGGGCTCGCCGATCGTCCATGAGGCCCTGCCCACCGACGATCCGCAGATCCGGCAGCCAGACATCACGCGGGCACGCGAGCTGCTGAGCTGGGAGCCGGAGGTCGAGCTGCGTGAGGGGCTGCAGCGCACGATCGACGGCTCGAGCCGCGAGAGTCTCGTCGGGGACGCCCGGTAGAAAGACCGCTACATCGGGCCGCGTGGCCCGTTGGTGCTTTCTGGACATGGCAACACAGCACTCAGAGCGGCAGGAGGGCACCGGCGCTCTGCCGGTCATGGAGCTCCCCCTGCCCGAGCGCGACGTTCGGCGCAAGCGACCCCCGGCGCTGAGCTTCCTGCTGCGTATGGACACGATGCGGCGCCTGGCCCGCATCGTCTCTCTGCTGATCCTGGACTTCGGCGGCCTGTTCGCAGCGATCCTCACCGCGTCGTGCGTCAAGGCCGCCCTGCGCGACGAGTGGGACTTCGCGGCGTCGCTCGATCAGGCGCAGAACACGATCGCCTTCGCCTACCTGATCACCGCGCTGCTGTTCGCGCGATCGGGCCTCTACGACGCTCGTTCCGAACGGCCGGGGCTGACGCGGATCGTCTCCTCGCTGTTCTCGGTCATGGTCGTTGCGCTGATCTTCTCGGTCGCCAACGGCCAGCGCTTCCAGAGCTACTACATCTTCTACGGCTCGCTGTTCTTCGCCGTCGCCTACGTCGCTTCGCTGCGGTTCGTGTACGAGCGGGCCACCGGCCTGGTGCTGCGCTGGGCCGGGTATCAGCGCCGAGCGATCCTCGTGGGTACGGGGCGCCACATCGAGGCGGTCGCCCACGCGCTGGGCGACGGCGGCCACTCCCCGATCAACCTCGTCGGCTTCATCTCGCTGAGCCCGCGTCCCGACAACGGCCTGCGCTCGCTGGGGACCATCGACGACATCGAGCGGGTGATCGTCGACCACCGCCTCGACGAGGTCATCATCGCTGACCCGGAGTTCCCCGAGCAGCGCGCGGTCGAGCTGGTCGACCAGTGCCACGGCCAGGGCGTGCGCGTGCGGATCGCCCCGTCGACGATGGAGATCCTCATCCACCGCGCGGAGTTCGTGCCGGGCCAGTCGGTCCCGCTGTTCGAGCTCAAGCCGCCCGTCTTCGAAGGCGTCGACTTCGCGCTGAAGCGCACGTTCGACACCGTCGTCGCCCTCCTCCTGCTCGTCGTCCTGAGCCCGGTGCTCCTGGCCATCGTGCTCGCGATCCGGCTGACCTCGCGGGGGCCCGTCGTCTACCGCTCGCAGCGCCCCGGCATCGGCGGCGTCCCGTTCCCGTGCCTGAAGTTCCGCACCATGTACCGCGACGCCGACCAGCGCCAGGCCGAGATCGAGTCGCTCAACGAGGCCAGCGGCGCGCTGTTCAAGATCCGCGACGACCCGCGCCTCACCCGCATCGGCCGGTTCCTGCGGCGCTTCTCGCTTGACGAGCTGCCGCAGCTCATCAACGTCCTGCGCGGGCAGATGTCGCTGGTCGGGCCGCGTCCGCTGCCGGAGCGCGACTACGAGCGCCTCGCCGACTGGCACAAGAAGCGCTACCTCGTGCTCCCGGGCATCACCGGGCTGTGGCAGGTCTCGGGGCGCTCGGAGCTCGACTTCGACGATCTCGTGCGTCTCGACTTCCTCTACCTGGAGCGCTGGTCGGTCTTCCTGGACCTCACGATCCTGCTCAAGACGGTCCCTGCAGTGTTGACGCGCCGCGGCGCGTATTAGTCCGCGCCCGGATGGGTAGGGGCCGGAGGTGTCGGTCAACGTCGAGCACGTCAGCGTCTCGCCCCAGCGCGTCTTCGACGTGCTGTCCGACCATCGTTACTACGGGCACTGGGTCGTTGGCTCGCGGATGATCCGCGGCTGCGACCCGGGCTTCCCCGCGGTCGGCACGCGCTTCCACCACCAGGTCGGCGTCGGGCCGATCCGCCTGTCCGACCACACCGAGGTCTGCGAGTCCTCGCCGCCGAACCGGCTCGTGCTCCGCGCGCGCGCCCGCCCTTTCGGCACCATGCGCATCACCATGGAGATCGCCCCCGAGGGCGGCGGCAGCCGGGTCACGATGGTGGAGGAGCCGGGCGACATCTTCACCCGCCTGGTCTTCACGCCGATCGCCCACCGGCTGATGAAGGGGCGCAACGTCGAAGCGCTGCGCCGGCTCAAGGAGGTCGCCGAGGGTCACGGGCCCTCCCCGGAAGAGGCTGCGGCGCCGTCGTAGACGCTTAGTCTGCGGGGGGCAATGGCCCACCGCTTCCTCTTCGAGCAGCTCGTCCGCCGCGAGCTGCGCCAGAAGTACCAGGGCTCGGCGCTCGGCGTCGCCTACTACGTGGTCAACCCGCTGGTCCTCATGGGTGCCTACTACCTGATGTTCGGGGTGGTCTTCAGGTTCGCGCGCCAAGAGGACTTCCCGCTGTTCCTGATGGTGGGGCTGGTCGTGTGGATCTTCTTCTCGCAGTCGCTGCTTGGCGCGGCCTCTTCGCTTCTGGACCAGGGGGCGCTCATCCGCAAGGCGCGCTTCCCGCGCTGGGTGATTCCGGCCAGCGTCGTGTGCGTGCAGGCGGTGACGTTCCTGGTGATCCTGCTGCTGGTCGCGATCGTCACGATCGCGGTGCGGGGGACGCTCGCACCGGCGCTGCTCGTGCTGCCGGTCGTCCTGGGCGCGTTGTTCGCGTTCGCCCTCGGGCTGGCCATGATCGTCGCGGTGCTGCACGCGTACTTCCGCGACGTTGCGCCGATCCTGTCGGCGGCGCTGTTGCCGTGGTTCTTCGTCTCGCCGATCTTCTACAGCCCCGGCTCGATCACCCACCGGGAGGCAGCGCGCTTCGCATTGGAGTGGGTCAACCCGGTGGCGCCGTTCATCGAGGGGGTCCGCTCCGTGCTCTACGCGGGAGCGGTGCCGTCGCTGGCCGTGCTCGCCTACGTCGTGGTTGCCGGGGCGGTGTCGCTGGTGGTTGGGCGCGCCACCTTCGCGCGGATGCAGGGTGAGCTCGCGGTCGTCGTGTGAGCCTCGCCCCCGGTGAGATCGAGCTGCGCGGGGCGTCACGAGCGTTTGCGGTCCAGGCCGATCGCGGACGCACGCTCAAGGGCCTGCTCCTGCGGGGAGGGGGCGGGCCGTCCGCCGGGCCACCCCCAGTGCAGGCGCTGCGGGACGTCACGCTGCACGTCGCGCCCGGGGAGACAGTGGGCGTCGTGGGGCGCAACGGCGCGGGCAAGTCATCCACCCTGCGGGTCCTCGCGGGAATCATCCCCCTGGACAAGGGCAGCGCGGACTGCGGCGGGCAGGTGGTCTCCCTGCTCGAGCTCGGCGCGGGCTTCGGGCGCGACTTCACGGGCCGGGAGAACATCCTCCTCAACGGCGCGCTGCACGGCCTGGACCGCGCGGCGATCGAGGCACGGATGGAGGCGATCGTCGCCTTCTCCGAGCTCGGGCACTTCGTCGACGTGCCGGTGCGCACGTACTCGAGCGGCATGTTCGTACGCCTCGGCTTCGCCATCGCCGCCCACCTCGACGCCGACGTGCTGCTCATCGACGAGGTCCTGGCCGTCGGCGACGAGGCCTTCCAGCGCAAATGCGAGGAGCAGATCGCGCGGCAGATCGACGCGGGCGCGACGCTCGTGCTGGTCTCCCACGATGCCGGTTTGGTGCAGCGCACGTGCGCGCGCGTCGTGGTCCTCGACGGCGGCCGCGTCGTGCACGACGGGCCCACCCCCGAGGCGCTGCGCTTCTACCACCGGCTCATGGGGACCCCCGAGGAGGTGGCTTCGTGAAGCCGCAGGACGCGCTGCCCGCGGCGCGGGCGCGGGCAGCCGATCGGCGGGCGCGGGGTGACTACGCCGACGTCGGGGCGCCGGAGCCGATGCCGGCAGGCGAGGGTGTGACCCTCGAACGCCTGATGGAGTGGGCAAGTCTCGAGCCCGACGTGGCGGCGCTGTACTCGACGCGCCGCCTCGGGGCTCCCGTCACCTTCGTCAAGCGGATGCTCGCGCGGGGCCTGCAGCAGTACCTCAACGAGCTCGTCGGCCAGCAGAGCCGCTTCAACGTCCAGCTCGTGGCCTACCTCGGTCAGCTCGCCGACCGCGTCGAGCGCCTCGAGGAGGAATCGGCGCTGCGCCGCGAGGGGGACGGCCCGTGATCGTCCACCAGGTCCTCAGCGGCGCCGGCCCCTTCGACGCCGTCACCCAGGAGGCGCTCGCCTTCCGTGAGCTGTTCTCCGCGTGGGGCTGGGGCGGGCAGGACGGGGCGGTGAGCATCGACCCGCGCATGGGCGGACGCGTGGTGCCCCTGGCCCGGCTCGCCCCCGCGCCCCAGGACCTGCTGCTGCTGCACTACTCCGCCTACGCCCCGCGGCTACGTGCGCTGCTCGAGCTCCCCAACCGGCGCCTGCTGCTGTCGCACAACATCACCCCGGCGCGCTGGCTGTGGGGCCATGAGCCGATGGTCGCGGTGCAGTGCGCCCTGGGCCGCGAGCAGCTCCCGGACTTCGTCCGCTGCTGCCACGTGACGGCCGGAGACTCGGCCTACAACGCTGCGGAGCTGACTGCGGCGGGGGCGCGCGACGCGCGCGTGATCCCCATCCTCGTCCGGCCCGAACGGCTCGGGACGCCGGGGCCGCAGGCGCCGCCGCCGGGCCCGCCGACGATCCTTTTCGTTGGCCGGTTGATGCCGCACAAGCGCCAGGACGAGATCCTGCGCGTCTTCGCCGCCTACCGGCGCCACCACGAGCCCGAGGCCCGGCTCGTGCTGGTGGGGGAACCCGTCACGCCCGCCTACGGCCGGGCGATCCGCGAGCTCGCCGACCGGCTCGCGCCGGGCGCGGTGACCATCGAGGGCGGCATCAGCCGCGAGCGCCTGGCGGAGCGCTACCGCCAGGCGCACGCGTTCCTGTGTCTGTCGGAGCACGAGGGGTTCTGCGTCCCGGTCCTCGAAGCGCTGCACTTCGGGGTTCCCGTCGTCGCGCGGCCGGCGGGCGCCGTGCCGGAAGTCGCCGGCGACGCCGCACTCCTGGTCGGCGACGAGGACCCAGCCGTGGTCTGCGAGCTGCTGGCCCTGGCCGCCGGCGACGCTGAGCTGAGGACCGAGCTGCGCCGCCGCGGCGCGGCGCGCGTGGCCCACTTCGCCCCGGAGCGGACCGCGGCCGCGCTGCGCGAGGCCCTCGAGCTACTTGCCGAACTCGATCTGCGTGACGGGGTACACGAGCGCGCGGGATGACACGTCGGGTCCAGGGGCGCCGGGGCCCAGGCGGAACATGGAGTAGGCCCCGTTGCGCAGGACCGGCGCGCCGCGCGCGTCCGGCGGACGGGGCTGGGTGTTCTCGGCCAGGGCGTAGTCGGCCTTCAGGCCGAACGGCGGGTGGGGCGTGAAGCCCAGCAGCGGCTGCGAGGCGCTCACCGGGCGGCTCGCCAGGAAGTACCACGTCCACAGCTGGTAGCCGTTGGGTGGGACGTCGATGCGGACGCTGGCTCCCGGCGGCAGCCTGCGGTCCCAGTCGCGCAGCTGGGTGAGGTTGGTGGTGGCGAAGTCGTAGGTCTCCCGGATCTCGCGACGGGCGCCGTTGGCGAGGATCGCGGTCAGGCCGATCAGCGCGACGGCCGCCGCGGCGCGGTGCACCGGCGGCGCGTGGCGCCGGAGCAGCAGCGTGCCGAGCCCCACGAGCGCAAGCGTCGTGACGACCGGCCCGGTGAACGCCATGTCCTTGAAGTAGAAGAGCTCCCCCTTTCCGCGGGCCAGGAAGTAGACCCCGATGAGCAGCCCGCCGACGACGATGGCGCCGAGCCCGGCGACCACCTCGCGCGAGGCGCGGCGCAGGCCCAGCCAGCCCGCCGCGAAGAGCGCCAGGAGCACCGGCACGACGACCAGCGGCGGGGCGTCGATGCCGAAGAAGCGCCCCAAGGGAAGGTAGGGCAACGCCGTCCCGTGCCACGGGCTCAGGTCCCCGCCCGGAAGCGCGACGCGCGCGGCGCTGGCCGCCTTCTCGGCAACGCCGCGCACCAGGACCGCCAGGATCGCCAGAAGGGGCACCGCGACCAGGGCGGCCAGGACCCACGTCCACCAGCGCATCCTGGGGAGGCGCAGCCCGCTGACCCACCCCACGGGCTGCCCGGTGCTGCGCTGCTCGCGCCAGACGGACACGCCCACCGCGGCGAGGAAGATCACCGGGAACGGCAGCATGAGCGGGTAGGCGAACAACCCGAGGGCCGTGAACAGCACGAGCCCGCCGAAGCTGCGCCGGTCCGGCGAGCGCAGGTACAGCCAGCCGAAGACCAGGATGAACGGCAGGGTGAAGATCCCCCAGAGCTGGTTGTAGTACGGGTGGATCGCCACGTACACGAGCATCCGGTTCAGGGGCACCAGCGCGAGGACGGCCAGGGCCACCAGCGGGGGCGCCCGCAGCATCACCGCGGCCGCGATGAACAGGCCGAGCCCGACCAACCCCAGCATCACCGCGCAGACCGTGGGGAACGCCGGCACGGTGTCCTGCCCCGCGACGGCCGAGATCGCCGCCAGGCCGTAGTAGATCGGGGCCTTGGAGCGCCACTCCAGCGGCGGCCGATCGACGGGCAGCGCCGGGTCCACGCCGGTCGGGGGGATGTGCTTGAGCAGATTCCCCGTGCCGACCGCCAGGACCGCGTCGCCATTCTGGCCGATGACCGTCGCGAAGCCCGCGCGCAGCACCGGGACCAGAGCGACGAAGGCGATGCTTGCCGAGAGGACCAGCGGCAGGACGTGGCGCAGGAGCGGCGGGGCGGCGGCGGTGGGATCGGCGGCGGGCTCGCCGGTCGGGTCGGCGGTCGGGCCGGCGGGGGACGGTGGGCGATCCGCCGTCGCGGCCGTGGCCGCAAGCGCCGTGCCGGGCGGGGCCACCCGCAGCGACACGACCGCCGCCACGGCCGCGCTGCCGAGCACCACCGGCAGCGACACGGAGAAGGGCACGTGCGCGAGGCCCAGCACCGTCAGGGCCAACGTCGAACACGCCGCCCCGAGCGGCAGCAGGAGCACGACGCGGTAAGGCCACAGGGCCGCGGGGAGCAGAAGCCGAGTGGCGGCCAGGCCGCAGAGACCGAAGACCCCGACGGCGGCCAGCCCCGTCCTGCCCACCGCGGGGACCGCCGCGATGCCCTCCACGCCCGCAGAGACCGCCTGGAGCACGGCCCCGGCAACGGCCGCGACGCTCAGCGCGAGCGCGAGCCCGGTCTGGCCGGGCCTCAGCCCGGCGCCGCGTCCGCGCGGCGCGCGCGGGCCTGCGCCATCACGCGGGAGACGAAGACCGGGTTGCCCAGCAGGTAACGGCGCCACATCCGCTGTGGCTCGACGGCGAATCGGAAGATCCATTCCAGGCCATTGTCCGACATCCAGGCGGGGGCGCGGGGCGTCCGGCCGCTGACGTAGTCGAACAGCGCGCCCACCGACCACAGGACGCCGGCGTCGAGACGGTGTGCGTTGTGCTCGATCCACAGCTCCTGCTTGGGGCTGCCCATCCCGACGAGCACGATGTCCGGCCGCCGCGCGTTGATGTCCTCCACGACGCGATCGTCGTGCGCGGAGCCGGCTTCGAAGTAGCCGTGGTGGGTGCCGGCGATCTCCAGGTGCGGAAAGCGCCGCCGCAGTCGCCGCGCGGCCTCGGAGGCGACCCCGGGCTCTGACCCCAGCAGGTAGACCGACTGGCCCGCCGTGGTGCACAGGGCGGCCAGGCCCCAGATCCAGTCGGCGCCGGTCATGCGGTGGGGGACGTCGGCCTCGAGCGCACGGGCCGCGAGGCGGACGCCGTAGCCGTCGCAGTAGACGAGGTCGGCGCCCTCGAGCGCGCTGCGCAGGGCCGGGTTGGCCTGCGACTGGTTCAGGACGTGGGCGTTGACGTACATGACGCGACGCGGCGCCTTGCCCTGGCCCACCCACCCCGTGATGCGCGACAGCAGGTCGGCGGGGCGGCCGAGGTCCACCGGGATCTCGAAGATCCGCGACTGTCCGGGCGGCGGCGCCACGCCGGCGGGCACCGCCAGCGACCCTGAGGCTGCTGCCATCCCCCGATCCTACGCGCCCTGGGGGCTGCGCGCGGCAGCTGCGTAGACCGCCCAGGTCGCGCGCGCCGCGTCGGCCCAGGTCCACGGCGACGGGGCCGGTGCGGGCCGGGTCGCCGCGGCCGCCTCCGCCACGAGGGTGGCCATGTCCCCGGGGGCGACGAACGTCGCGCGGTCCCCGAGCACCTCGCGCAGCACGGGCAGGTCGAAGACGACGACCGGGGTGCCGCACGCGAGCGCCTCGACGGGCGGCAGCCCGAAGCCCTCGTCGTCGGAGGGGAAGACCAACGCGCGGGCGCCGCTGAGCAGCGCCGCCAGCTCGTCGTCGCCGACGCGGCCCGCGAGCGTGACCCCGGTGAGGGTCTGGGCCCACGGCCCCGTCGACCCCACGAGCACCAGCGGCAGGGCGCGCGGGGCGCGGACGAGCTCGGCCACGCGCTTGCGCGGGTCCGGGTGCTCCAGGCCCCCCACCCAGACGAGGTAGTCCTCGGGCAGTCCGTGGCGGGCGCGGGCCGCGGCGATCTCCGGCTCGCCGCGACGCGTCATCGCCGGCGCCGCGGCCAACGGGACCGTGGCGACGTGGGCCTCGGGGAGGCCGAGCAAGCGGACCGCGTCGTGGCGTACGACCTCGCTGGGGACGATGACCCGCGCGGCGCGCTGCACCGCCAGGTAGCGCAGGCGGAAGCGCAGCCCCGTGCGCAGGTACTCGCTGCGGCGGCGCAGCGGGATCAGGTCGTGCAGGCTGACGACCTGCGGGCAGGGCGCGCGCAGCGCCGCGGCGTCGAGCCCGGGGGCGTGCAGGACGTCGGCGCCGCGCGGGCGCGACGTCTCGACGATCATGGCGCCTGGGGGCGCGGTCTCGCGGAGGGCGTCCAGGAGGCAGCGCACGTAGCGGCCCGGCCCGCGCGGGTCGCGGGCCCCGCGGCTGTCGAAGGCGACCTTCACGCGGCGGCAGGCTAGTGGTGCACCCGGCAAGGTTCGCCGTGCCAACCCGGTGAACGTTGGTGGGTGCGCCACGAGTCCGTACGGTGAGGCCCACGCCCCGGCGTGACGCGGGGCGCGCGATCGATGCGCCCCTGGGGCGCGGCGGGCGCCGCCGGGTGCGCTCGTCCCGGTAGAACCCGGGTGGCGCATGGAACCCTTTCGCGAAGCGGTCTGGCGGGCCGTCCCCCTGGAGGCCGAGCCCGAGCGGTTCGCCGCCCGCCGCGCCTTCCTGACCGGCCACGTCCGGCCGGGCGACCGCGTCCTGGACCTTGGCTGTGGCGACGGCGCCTTCAGCGCCGTCCTGCGCGACCACGGCGCCGCGCCCGTCGCGGTCGACGTCGCGCAGGAGGCGCTGCGGCGAGCGCGCGCGGCGCACCCGTGGCTGGAGACCCACCGCGTCGCCGAGGGTGCTCGGCTGCCCTTCGCCGACCAGGGGTTCGACGCGGTCTGGGCCGGTGAGGTCCTCGAGCACGTCGTCGACACCGTCGCGCTGGTCGCCGAGGTCCGCCGCGTGCTGCGCTTCGGCGGCGTGCTGATCGTCACCACGCCGTACCATGGCCGAGTGTCGATCGCCGTCCTTGCCCTGCGTGGACGCGCCTTCGAGCAGCACTTCGACCCGCGCGCCGACCACCTGCGCTTCTTCACCCCGAGAAGCCTCACCGGGCTGCTGCACGACGGTGGCTTCCCCGACGTCACCCTGCGCGCCGTCGGTGGCCCGCCGCTCCTGCGCCGCGCGCTTCACGCGTGCGCGTCCTGATCGACACGACCTACGCGCTGCGCGGCCCGAGCGGCACCGCGGTGTACCTCGAGCGCCTCGTGCCGGCGTTGCGGGCGCTCGGCGTCGAGGTCGTCGAGGCGGCCAACCATGCGCGCCGCGGCCCGGGCAGCGGGAGGGCGGCCAGCGCCCGCAACTTCGCGGCCGATCGCGCGTGGGAGGCGGCGGGGCTGCCTCGCCACGCGCGTGAGAGCAACGCCGACCTCGTCCACCATCCCCTGCCCGCGCTGAGCCCCGGGACGGGCGACACGCCACAGGTCGTCACGGTGCACGACCTGGCCTTCGAGACCGTCCCCGAGTGCTTCGACCCGCGCTTCCGGCGCTGGGCCAGCGTCAGCCATCGCGCCGCCGCCCGGCGCGCCGGGGCCGTGGTGGCGGTCAGCGCGTCGACCGCCGCCGACGCGGTGCGCCGCTGGGGCCTTGCGCCCGAGCGCCTCGTGGTCGCCCACCACGGCCCCGGGCAGGTCGACGGGCCTCCGGTCGGGACGCGCGAGCGCCCACGCCACTTCCTCTACGTCGGCGACGACGAGCCGCGCAAGCGCGTCGGCCTGCTGCGTGACGCCCACCGCCTCTACCGAGAGCGCTCCCCGCAGGACGCCCTGCCGCTCGTGGTGGCCGGATCGGCGCGGCTGCCCGGCGCGCGCACCGAGCCGGCGCCCACCGGCGCGCGCTTACGCGAGCTCTACGCGCAGGCGGCGGCGCTCGTGCACCCGTCGCGCGCGGAGGGCTTCGGGCTGACGGTGCTCGAGGCGATGGCGTCGGGAACGCCCGTGATCGCCGCGCCGTGCGACGGCGTGCAGGAGACCTGCGACGGCGCTGCCCTCGTGGCGGGTGACGTCGACGCCATGGCTGCGGCGATGGCGCGCGTCGCGGACGACCCCGGCCTGGCCGAGGACCTGCGCCGGCGGGGCCTGCGCCGCGCGACAGACTTCTCCTGGGCCCGCAGCGCAGCCCGCCACGTCGAGGCCTACGCGCTCGCGGTGGCGCGGCCGCAGGAGGCCCGGTGCGCGTAGCGATCCTGGGAACGCGCGGGATCCCCGCGTCCTACAGCGGCTTCGAGACCGCGGCCGAGCAGCTGGCCGCGCGGCTCACCGAGCGCGGGCACGAGGTCATCGTCTACTGCCGCCCGCACGTCGTCGACCCGAGCCTGCGCGTCCACAAGGGCGCGCGACTGATCCACCTGCCGACGGTGCGCAACAAGTACCTGGACACCTTCGTCCATACTCTGCTGAGCTCGGTGCATGCGGCGCGGCGGCTCAAGCCGGACGTCGCGCTGTTCTTCATCGCCGGCAACAGCCCGATGTGCCTCGTGACGCGGCGCGCGGGGATCCCGACCGTCATCAACGTCGACGGCCTGGACTCCGACCGGTCGAAGTGGCCGGCGCCGGCCAAGGCCTACCTGCGCTTCGCCGAGCGCCACGCGCCGCGCTGGGCCGACACCGCGCTCACCGACTCCCACGCCGTGGCCGACATCTTCGAAGCGCGCTACGGGCAGCGGATCGGCGTCGTCCCCTACGGCGTGGAGGACCCCGGCCCTGAGGACTCGGGGACGCTCGCCCGCCTGGGCCTGGAGCCCGGGCGCTACGTGCTGTTCGTCGGGCGCCTGGAGCCCGAGAACAACCCGCATGTGCTCGTCGAGGCCTTCGCGCGCATCGACGCGGCCCGCGCCCGCGGCATGAAGCTCGTCGTGGTCGGGGGCGCGCCGTACGCCGGTGACTACATCCAGTCGGTCAAGCGCGCGGGCGACCCGCGGGTCATCTTCCCCGGTTACATCTTCGGCGCCGGCTACTGGGAGCTTCAGCGCCACGCCTACGCGTTCGTCGCCCCGACCGAGGTCGGGGGAACCCACCCGGTGATCCTCGAGGCGCTTGCCGCGGGCAACTGCGTGCTGGTCAACGACCACGCGCCCAACGTCGAGACCGTCGGCGACGCCGGGCTCACGTTCTCCGGGGCGGAGGGCGTGCCCTCGTTGACCCGCGAGCTGGAGCGCCTGTTCGACGAGCCCGCGCTGGTGGATCGCTACCGGGCCCGGGCCCGGGAACGCGCGCGGGACTACGCGTGGGACGCGGTGACCGACCAGTACGAGGCGCTGCTGCTCCAGGCGTGCCGGGCGCGCGGCTTCGGCGCGCTTCCCCCGGAGCTGGTCGACGCGGACGCCCCGCCGCCCACTGTCCTCAGCGACGTCCCCTAACGGGCGCGGGCCGCGTGTGCGGCGGGAAACGATGCCGTGCGCGACCGGACCGCTCCCACTCCGGCGACCTGCGCGGTGACCCGGATCGCGCCCGCTCCCCGGCCGACCGTCACGGTCTTGGTGAAGGCTCCGCGCGCGGGGCTCGCCTTGAGCTTGGCGACGCTGCGCCAGCGCCCGCTGCGCCCCGTGCGGGCTTGCACGACGACGGGCGTCGCCGCGCCGGGCGCCGCCGCGCGCACCATGCCCCACACGCGCAGGCGCCCGCGGCGATCGGGCCGCTTGCCCGGCGCGAACACGGGCAGGCGATAGCTCGCCAGGGCCGGCTTGGCCGTGCCGTCGCGGAACATCAGCGCGCTCTGAAAGCCGCGGCCGACGTCGGCGTCGTCGAGCAGCAGGAACTGCGACAGCGTGCGGACGTTCGGGTTGTGCGCGGTGAGGTACTCCGCCTCGTCGAGGTAGGCCTGCTGCCGGGCGGGGCTCACCCCGAAGGGATCGGGCGGCTTGGTCTGGTAGCCGAACTCGGTGAAGTAGAGGGGCACCGCGCCCGCCCGGCCGGACCCGCGGCGGCCGTAGCGGGCGAACGCCCGGCGCAGCAGGGAGCTGAGCTTCGCCGTGTTGGCGACCGTCAGGAAGTCCGGGTCGGTCGGCTTGCGGCTGGGACCGAAGACGAGCTCGTAGGGATGGTGCGCGTAGCCGGTCGCCGAGAAGAGCCCGGGATGGGCGGCCGGGAACGCGCGAACCCCGTCGGAGACCGGGCATCCCTGCTCCTCGGCGGCACGCCCGGTCAGGGGCAGCAGGACCTCGTTGAGGCAGTACAGCCGCCGGATGAAGCGCCCGGCCTTGATGGCGCGCGTGGTGCCCTGCACGTTGAGGCCCTTGGGGGCGGTCTCGCCCACCAGGATCGTGTCGCTCTGGTGCCCCGTGGCGACCAGCGCCCCGTAGGCCGCGTCGAACAGGTCGCGGTAGATGCGCGGCGCGGCCTCGACCATGCGGCCGGTCGGCCCCTGGCCCGCCGCGGGGACCCACTGGGGGGTGAGCCAGCCCGGCTGGTTGGGCTCGTTCCAGATCCCCCAGTAGTCGACGCGGGGCAGGCCCTCGTAGGTCCCCGAGTAGCGCGTGCCCAGCGCGCGCACGAAGAGCCCGTACTCCCGCGCGTCGGGGGCGAAGGTCTCGTCGATGTCCGCGCGCTCCGGCGTTCCGGTCGCCCAGTTCGGCGCCGGGGAGGTCGGGTTGAGGTTCACGCGGATGCCGCGCGCCGCAGCCTCGCGGATCACGCGGTCGTAGGGCTCCCAGGAGGCGGCGGGGTAGGCCCCCGGGTCCGTGGCGTCGAACGAGGGCTTGGTCGGCGCCTCGTTGCCGGGGGCCAGGTTGCGCCAGAACACCGACACGCGCACGCGGTCGACGCCCAAGCCCCGCAGGGTGTCGAGCGTCCGCGTCGTCGTCTCGGCGCCGCCGAACAGCAGCAGGTTGTCGTCCTGGAAGGTCGACTCCTGGCCCGCGGAGGCGCTCGCCGCCGATGGGAGGACCACCAGCAGCAGGCCGAGGGTGATGAGGATCGATCGCAGCGTGCGCACGGTGATCAGCCCTTCGCGATGGCCTGCCGGGCGAGCGCGATGGCCTCCGCGGAGCGGGGATCGAGGTAGAACGCGGGCCCGAGCGCGTCGAGCGCGGAGCGCGCGTTCCCCTCGGTGTCGAGGCGGAACGCGGCCAGGCGGCGCCAGGTGCGGGCGTTGGCGGGTTGAAGCTTCACTGCCTGCTCCAACGCCTCACGGGCCGCGACGTTGCGGTGCGCGCGCCCTTCAATCGCGGCGAGGTCGAAGAGGGGCTCCACCGAGAGCGGGTTGATCTCGGCCGCGCGGCGCGCGTGCTGGCGCGCCTCGTCCACCTTGCCGCGGTCCAGGGCGCCGAGGGCGTCTTCGCTTGCGTGCTCGGAGCGCAGTGGCTGCAGCGTCGCCCAAGCCGACCCCAGCGCGAGGACCACCGCGGCGCACGTGGCGAGCACGCGGGGTCGATCGCGCAGGGCGTGCAGCAGCCGGGGCCGGGCGTCTGCGGGGCCCTGCGCGCCCCCCGGGGTGCGCGGGCCGCGGCCCGCCACCCAGCCGACGCACAGCAGCGCGACAACCGCGTTGCCGGGGATGAACCAGGTCCAGTCGATGAGCGAGTGGACGGCGAAGACGATGGCGACGGCAGCCATGGTGCTCAGCCCAATGCGTTCGGCGTCCCAGGGGCGGCCACGGCCCCCGATGCTGCGCCAGCCCGCGCCCACCAGGGCGGCCGCCAGCGCGAGCGAGAGCAGCAGCCCGGCAAGCCCGAGATCGGCGAGCGTCTGCGGGACGTACCCGTGCGCGTGGCGCACGACGAAGCCGTCGCGGCGATAGCGCGGGTCGGCGGTGGCGTAGCCGCCGGCGCCGACGCCCACCAGCTCGTTGCGCCGGAAGACCTTCAACGCCTCGTTCCAGTACCGGGCGCGGACGCTGCCGACCGCCGCGAGGCGCCCGGGCTGGTTGGGAGGGGTGCGCGCATCCGGGTTGGTCGCGGCGTCCCATGCGTGCGAGATCGAGCCGCCGAGGCCGCGGTCGGAGGCCGCCAGAACCCCCGCGCCGGCGACGGGCATGAGCGCCAGCGAGCAGAGGAGCACGGCGCCGGCCACCCGGCGCTCGCGCAGGCTCGGCGGCTTGCCCGCCACGGAGAAGCCGATGGCCAGGCCCGCCATCAGCAGGACGACGAGCATGAGCACGACGAGCACCCCGAGCTCGCGCCCGGCACCGATGCGCAGGGCCAGGCCCACGCGGTCCTGGGTGAGCTCCTCCTGCGCGAAGGCCCACAGGGCCACCAGGACGCCGCCCGAGGCGCCGGTGGTCAGGACGGCGGCGCCGCGCAGGCGCAGGGGCACGACCGTGAACCAGAACGCACAACCCACCAGCGCCGCGACGACCCCGCCGCGCGAGTAGGCCAGCAGGATCGTCGTGGTCAGCAACCCGAGGGCCGGGTACGCGAGGGCGTTGACACCGGCGTGGCCGGTGCGCCGCGCCCCGAGCCACAGGCAGCCGGGGACGCCGAGGGCGGCCATCAGCCCCACCGCGTTCCAGTAGCCGAACGGGTCGCGCAGGCGCGCGTAGACCTCGTCGGGGTTGAGCGTCGCCGGGAAGACCTTGGTCAGCAGCGCGTAGGCGCTGACCAGCACGCAGGCGAGCAACGCGGCGGCCAGGACCGAGGCCCAGCGCTGGGGCGCCAGGCGCACCAGCGCCACGGAGGCGGCCAGCACGAAGGCGTAGGAGACGGTGCGGTTGGCCTCGAGCCAGCTGTCGGCGGGCTGCACCGACCAGGCGATCGACGCCGCCGTCAGGGCGGCGAGGCACACCATGAGGGCCAGTGCCGCCGCACCCCAGACGCGGGTTCGCGGGCTCCGCAGGCAGGCCAGCGCGACCAGGAGCCCGCCGCCGAGCTCGAGCCCGACCGCGACCGTCGTCGCCGGCCCGGGCCGCGTCCCCCCGCCGGCCTCGAGCGCCACGGCGGCCAGGATCGCGGCCACGGCAACCGTGAAGGCGACCTCAGGGGACCTCCACGCGCGAGACAGGGAACGCGGGCGGCCGAGGGCCACGGTCCGCACCCCCGCCGGGCTACGCGGCGCCGCGGGTGAAGCCACGTGAGATGAGCGCGTGCGCGCCGGCGCCCGCGAGGGCCAGGGCGCCGAGGATCAGCATGATCAGCAGGGGCGTCGGGACAGCCGGGCCTGAGCCGGCGTCGGCGCGGACGGTGGCGCCGGCGATCTCGGCGGCGCCGTCGGCGTTGGCGCGCAGCGCTTCGATCCGGCGCCGCTCGGCGGGCGAAGTGCCCGCCAGATCGTCCCCGCTCGGGCCGGCCGCGGCCCCGGGATCGCCGCCGGCGCCCGTGCCGGTCGCACCCGCGCCGCCCTGGCCGCCGCCGGACCCTCCCGTGCCGCCGGGCGCCGCGCCCTGGCCGGACGCGCCGTTGCCGCCGCCGCTCGAGCTGCCCGCCAGCTGCGCGCGGCGGATGATGTCGCGGCAGTCGGTGTACTCATCGACGTCGGTCGGGATGCTCTTGACCGCCTGCTTGAGCTCGGCGCTCGAGTAGCGCTTGGACAGCTGCCCGTCGTCGGCGCAGTCGCGCACGACGTCGTCGCCGGACGCCGACGCGGTCGCGCTGGCCAGCAGGCTGGCGGTCAGCAGGGTGAGCAGGAGCACGGTGAGGCGGCGCATCGTGGTTGCCACGGTAGTCGGCGAGGGGGTCATCGAAGGCTCCGGGATCGGCCGACGCAGGCCAGCGCGGCCGAGAAGCCGCCCGCCCACGCGTCGAAGGTGTAGGCCGCGACGTCACGGCGTGCGTTGTCGCCCAGCCGGGTGCGCAGGGCGGGGTTGCCGTGCAGGCGGGTGAGCGCTGCGGCCAGGGCGCTGGAATCGCCGGCCTCGACCACGAGACCATTGCGGCCGTCGCGGACCAGGCCGCCGCCGGCGGCCCCTACGGCGTCGGAGGCGATGACGGGCAGGTGCTGGTTCATGGCTTCGTTGGCCACCAGCCCCCACGGCTCGCGAAAGGTGCGCGTGGGGAGCGACGGCATGACGAGAACGTGCGCATGGGCCATGAAGTTGCGCAGTTGCTCGGGCGTCGCGGGGCCGAGGACGTGCTCCCCGGGCGTGACTGCGCCCCCGTCCCCGGCGACGGCGGGCGCAGGCTTCGCGCCGACCAGCACGAGTGCGCCCCCTTCCAGGCCGGCGGCGCTCCATGCGCGCCGCAGCACCGCGGCGCCCTTCTCCGGCGCGGGGCGACCGACGAACAGCGCGGTGAACGATGCCGCGCCGGCCGGCGATACCCGCTCGAGCTCCTCCCCCCAGAACGTGTTGTCGACCGCCTGGGGGGCGACGAAGACGCGGCGAGCGCCGCGCCGCCGGACGAAGTCGCTGACGTGCGGGCCGTAGGTGACGACCGCCCCGGCGCCGCCGGCGTACAGGGCCCGCAGCAGCGGCCATGACAGGGTGTGGGCGGGGGACACGGGCTGCGCCCACAGGGCGCTCCACAGCACGAAGGGAACGCGCCGGGCCCGGGCGCCCGCCACGGCGCCGGGCAGCGCGGCGCGCCCCGCCGTCCCGCAGACGACCGCGCGGTAGCGCCCCGAAGCAGCCAGCCGCGCGACCCCGCGCTGCTCGACGAAGCGGTGCGGCACGCCCGGGTCGGCGACGGCTCCGGTCGCGTGGTGGGAGCGCCCGCCGAACAGCGCGAGCTCGATGCCCTCGCGAGCGTGCAGGGCGGCGAACGCGCCGCGGCGATCGGGGGCGACGAGGTTGGTGACGAAGAGGACGGGGCGCTCGTCGGCCGGCGCCGTCATCGCACGGCGTCCTCGTAGGCGCGAACGGTCTCGCGCCCGCAGCGCTCCCAGGTGAAGTGCTCAGCCACCGTGGCGCGCGCCCCGTCCCCGACCTCGCGCAGCCACGCCGGGTCGGCCAGCAGGTCGTCGATCTGGGCCCCGAGCGCCTCGACGTCGCCCGGGGCGACCAGCCGCATGCCGTCGCCGGCCGCAGCGATCTCCTGTGGCCCCGGTTCCCCCCGGCTGCCGATGGCCGGCAGGCCTGCGGCCATCGCCTCGACGTAGGCGACGCCGAACGCCTCGTCGATCGACGGCATGGCGAAGATGGTGCTGCGGCGCGCGCGCTCGAGGGCGTCGGCGTGGGGGAGCTGCCCGGTGAGCTCGACGCGGTCGGCCACGCCGAGCTCGGCGGCGAGGCGCTGCAGCGCGCCGCGCTCCGACCCGTCGCCGACGATGACGTAGCGCAGCGAGGGGTGCTCGTCGCGCAGGAGCCACAGCGCCCGGATGACGTCGGCGTGGCGCTTGCGCGCGATGAGGTGCCCGACCGTGACGATCTCGGGTGGGCCCTCTCGCACGCCGCGCGAGGGTGTCGGCAGGTCGGTCCCGAGGTGCACGACGCGCGTGTCGCGAGCGCCCAGGCGCCGCGCCTGGTCTTCGATCCCGGCCGAGTTGGCCAGGATCAGCCGCGCCGCGCCGAAGCTCCGGCGCACGGCGGCGGCGCCCGCCTCGAAGCGCGGAGCCGTGAAGAACACGTCCCCCCCGTGGACCGACACGACCAGCGGTGCGCGGACACGCGCGCGGCGCACCGCCTCCGCGGCGGGGACCGCGTTGTGGGCGTGGACGACGTCGAAGGGGAAGCTGCGACGCAACCGGCGCAGGGCCGCGGCCAGCGGTGGGGCCGCCCAGAGGCCCCACGAGCCGTAGCTGCGCGGCCGGGGCGGAGCGAGGAAGCGCACGTAGCGCACGTCGAGCCCGTCGAGGCTCGCGCGCGCGGGCTGGCTCAGCGCTGCGCGCAGGGCCGCGGGCGAGCGCGCGGAGCTGCGTGGCGGGACCGGGCGGTGCAGGACCAGGACGCGGACCTCAGCGCCGGCGTCGCGGGCAGCCAGCGCCTGCCGGTGGGCCCAGACGCCGAGCACCGGGTCGGCGGCCCGCGGGTAGAACTCCGCGACGACGCAGACCTTCACGAGGGCGACCGCACGGTCCGCAGCGTGCGGACCTCCTCGCGGCGCACGTACGGCTTGCCGTCCAGGAACGCCCGGCCCTCCTCGATGGCCTGGGCGCGCGGGTAGGTGTCGGCGGCGGGGCGCAGCGTGTGGCCGACGGGGGTCGCGTCGACGATCCCGATCGGCCAGCCGTGCTCGCGGGCCAGAGCGGACCAGTGCACGTCCAGGCCCCAGCCCATCCGCAGGGGCGGGAAGGGCAGCAGGGCGGCGAACGTGTCGCGGTGAAAGGCGGTGACCGGGCCGATCTCGACGAAGCTGGTCTCGCGCCACAGCGACCCGCGGACGCGGCGCGTGATGGCCCACGCCGCGTGTGAGTGCAGGCGGTGCGCGGGTTGGGCCAGGCGCAGGCCGCCCGCCTCGGCAAGCGCGAGGAAGCGGTCGAGGAAGCCGTGGGGCAGGTCGACGTCGTCGTCGATCACCAGCAGCCAGTCGACCCCGTCCGCGATGGGATGCTCGGCCAGCAGCGCGTTCAGGTTCTCGAACTTGCCGCGCGCTCCAGCGGTCGTGGTGAACACGGTGACGTCGTGATGCCGCGACGCCCTGAGCTGCGCGCGCGTGGGCGCCATCCGGTTCTCCACCTCCGGGCGCTCGATGCCGATGGCCAGCACGCGCCGGCGGGGCGCCGCATTGTCCCTCCGCCGCGCCCGCGCGACGCGATCCGCGCGCACGCGCAGCGGCCAGGCGAGGACGTCCTCGAGGCGGTCCTGTGCGGCGAGCAGCCGCCCGCGGAGCCCGCCGACCGTGCCGCTGGCGCCTGAGAGGAAGTCCTCCGCCGCGGGGACCGGGGCTGCCTGGGCGGGCTGCGGGGTGAGCGTCTCCCGCAAGCGCCCGGTGCTGTGCGCGGCCATGACGATCCCGTTGGCGCAGGCGAAGCGCCCTGTGTGCACGATGCAGCCGGCGAGAACGCGCAGCTCGCCGGTCAGCCTCGGCGCGCGTCGGCGGTAGATGTCATAGCGCCGGCTGGCCCGGCCGCGGAAGAAGGCGGCGCGGCTCAGCGCGCGCAGGCGGGCGTCGTCGCCGGCGCGGCGATGGACCAGGGCGGCGGCAGCGACGTAGAGCACACGGCCGCCGCTCGTCCTGACGCGGTCCTGCCACTCCTGCTCGTCGCCTGAGCCGAAGTCCAGCGCCTCATCGAAGCGGCCGGCCTGCTCGAACGCGCTGCGGCGCGCCGTGAGGTTCGCTCCCCAAGCGTAGGTGGCGTCGCGATCGTCCGGCCCGAGGTCCAGGAAGGTGATCGGCGGCCCCTCGCGCCCGCAGCCGCGCACCCCGTGATCCTCCAAGCGCGCGCGGATCGGCCCGGCGAAGACGCCGACGTCCGGCGGGCACGCGTGCGCGGCGGCCCGCAGGGCATCCAGCCAGCCGGGGCAGACCTCCACGTCGTCGTCGACGAAGCACAGCAGGTCAGCCTCCTCGCCGGCGGCGTCCAGGCCGCTGTTGCGCGCGGCGTTGATCCCGAGCGGGTGGGGGTGGGCCACGTACACCGCGTCGTGGCGCTGGGCCACCGCGAGCGTGGCAGCGTCCGGGCCATCATCGACCACGATCACCGACGCCCCGGCGGCCCGCGCCTGCGGCGTGATCGAGCGCAGGGCGTGGTCTAGGTACCCCGCCCTGCATCGGGTGGGGATGATGATCGCTGCCGTCAAGGCCATGAGCCGCAGCTGAGTCTAGGTTTGTGGCGCCTCCGCGCCTGTGGCGTAACCCTGTGATCCTCTTTCTCCACAACCGCTACCGCACCACCGGCGGGGAGGAGCGCGTTGTCGAGGACCTGATGTGGCTCGTCCGCGAGCACCTGGGCGAGGAAGCCGAGCTGCTGCAGCGCGACAGCGCAACGACAGGCCGCGCCGCTGCCGCCCGCGGCCTGCTGGCCGGTGGGGTCGACCCCGACGAGGTCGGGCGCGCTGTGCGCCGCACGGGCGCCCGCGTGGTGCACGCGCACAACCTCCAGCCGACGCTCGGGTGGCGAGCGCTGCGCGCCGCGCGGGAGGCGGGCGCGCGCGTGGTCCTGCACCTGCACAACTACCGCCTGGTCTGCGCGGTCGGCACGTGCTTCAACAGCCGCGGCGAGGACTGCGCCCGCTGCCAGGGGATCGACACCACGCCGGGGATCCGGCTGGGCTGCCGGGGGACGGGTCCCGAGGCGGCGGTCTACGGCGCCGGGCTCGCGCTGCAGCAGCGGCGCCTGACCGCGCACGCCGACGCGTTCGTCGTCCCGAGCCGGCCCGCGGCGACTCGGCTGCACCAGCTGCGCGCCCCCGTGGATCCCCGCAGGCTCCACGTCGTCCCGCACGTGATGCGGAACTTCGCCGGGGGCTCGCAGGCGGCGGCCGGGTCCTACGCGCTGGTCGCCTCGCGGCTGGCGCCCGAGAAGGGCGTGGCGCACGCCATCGACGCGTGTGCGCAGGCCGGGCTGCCGCTGCGCATCGCGGGCGACGGTCCGCTCGAGCAGCTCCTGCGCGCCCGGGCCGCCGCCGCGCCCGAAGCGGACGTCACCTTCCTCGGCCGCCTGGGCGACGAGGCCCTAGCCGAGCAGCGCGCCGGCGCGGCGCTGGCCATCGTCGCCTCCGAGGCGGCCGAGACCTTTGGCCTGGCTGCAGCCGAGGCCATGGCGGCGGGGTTGCCGGTGGCCGCGACCCGCGTCGGCGCTCTCACCGATCTCCTCGATGACGAGGCACTGAGCCCGCCGGGTGACGTCGCCGCCCTCGCCTGCAGCGTGACCAGGCTCTATGGCGACCAGGCCGAGGGGCTCGCCAACCTCGGGCGGGTCCGGGACACTTGCGCCCCGGCGCGCGTCACGGCAGCGCTCGCCGAGGTCTACGGCGAGCCCGGCTGATCCGCCGCTCGGCCTAGCATGCCGTTCATGGCGCGGGTCGCCCCGACACCGGTCCGGATCGACTTCCCCGGTCACGAGATCGTGACCGCCGGGTTGGACGATCTCGCTGCCGGTCAGCAGACTGAAGCGGCGCTGCTGGTTGCCATGGCCGCTCCGCGCCTGCGCCGGCTCGGGCTGGATGTGCCGCCGTCCCCCGTCGCCGTGCCTGGCCACCGCCTCTACGACCTGCTTGCGGCGGACGGGCGTGGTTCGGCCCACTCGCGCTACAACGCGCTCATCGGGCGGGTCGTCAGCTATGCGCGCGCCGCCGAGCATGCGTCAGCGCGCTGATCGAGAACGCATCAGTCGCTTCCTGAGCGCTCTGGGGCGGGCAGCGACAGAACAGGGGCAGGTCTACCTGACCGGCGGAGCAACCGCGGTGCTCATCGGATGGCGAGCGACGACAGTGGACATCGACGTCCGCCTCGAGCCCGACGCTGATGTGCTCCTGCGGCGCATCGCTGAACTCAAGGAGGAGCTCGACGTCAACGTCGAGCTCGCATCCCCTGAGGACTTCATCCCGGCCCTCCCGCAATGGCGCGAACGCAGCCCGATCGTCGCCCAGGAAGGGCGCCTCACCATCAGGCACCTCGACCTGTACTCTCAGGCCTTGTCGAAGGTGGAGCGCGCCTTCGTGCAGGATCTCCTCGACGTGACGGAGATGGTCCAGCGTCAACTCGTCGAACCAGCGCGGGCACGGTCGCTGTTCGCGGCGATCGAAGGCGAGCTCTTTCGTTACCCGGCGCTCGACCCCGTGGACTTCCGCAAGAAGGTCGAAGCGTTCTTCGGCCCCGGCGAAGCCACCCCCCCGTCCGTCACCTGACTCCGGCCGGCACCGAGGGTCCCGATGGGAAAGGCCCCCGCCACGACTCGGCGACGGCGTGGGGCGCAGCAAACGATCACCGTCCCGCCGGCGTTGCGTAGGCTCCCACCATGCGCGCTCTTGTCACCGGCGGTGCCGGGTTCATCGGGTCCCACGTCGTCGACGCCCTGCTGGCGCGCGGCGACGAGGTCGCCGTCATCGACAACCTCTCCACCGGCCGCGAGGAGAACCTGCGCGGCGCGATCGCCCAGGGCGCCGTGCTGCACCGCGCCGACATCCGTGAGCCCGATCAGGTCCAGGCCGTCTTCGACGCGTTCACGCCCGAGCTCGTCTTCCATCTCGCCGCGCAGATCGACGTGCGGCTGTCGGTCGCCGATCCGGCCTTCGACGCGCGCATCAACGTCGAGGGGACGATCAACGTGCTGGAAGCGGCTCGCCGGGCGGGGGCCGGCCGCGTCGTCAACACGTCGACCGGCGGCGCGATCTACGGCGAGACCGACGAGCTGCCGACCCCGGAGACAGCCGAGCCCAAGCCCCTGGCCGCCTACGGCCAGTCGAAGTTCTGCGCCGAGCGCTACTGCGGCTGGTTCGAGCGCCTGCACGGCCTGAGCACCGTCACCGTGCGCTACGGCAACGTGTTCGGCCCGCGGCAGGACCCGCTCGGCGAGGCCGGCGTCATCGCGATCTTCTGCGGCAAGCTGCAGGCGGGCGAGACGGCGATCATCTTCGGCGACGGCTCGCAGACGCGCGACTACGTCTACGTCGGCGACGTGGTCGCCGCCAACCTAGCCGCCGCGGAGCACACCGAGGCGCGGGGCGAGTTCAACATCGGCACCGGGCGGGAGACGTCGGTGCTCGAGATCGTCGAGGCCCTGCGCACGGCCAGCGGTGAAGAGGGCTTCACGCCGACCCACGACCCGCCGCGGCTCGGCGAGGTCCAGCGCAGCGCCCTGGACGTCAGCAAGGCACGCGCGGAGCTCGGCTTCGAGGCGAAGATGGACCTCGCCGAGGGCCTGCGCATCACGCTCGAATCGACGCGCCCAGGCGCCTAGGTCTCCTCTACGCCGAGGGCGTCGACCACGACGTACAGCAGTGCGCGATCGGCCTCGAGCGTGGCACGGGCAGGTGATCCAGACCACGCTGATGACAGCAGCGTCCAAGCGGCGAAGGCGGCCAGCGCGCCG